>WOR8_10002212_pt1 | contig 39371 bp, 37 predicted proteins | sample DeeMarSeWOR38_10_FD_19890 | JGI IMG/M metagenome (IMG submission 19890) | reverse complement strand
CGCGCTGTACGGCGCCGATTTTCCCGTGCCACGCCCCTACGTGCTCTGCGAAGACGACGTCGTAATCGGCACGGCGTTCTACATCATGGAATACGTGGAAGGCCGGATCTTCTGGGAACTGGACCTGCCTGGCGTCGACCCGGATGAACGGACGGCAATCTACGACAGCATCAACGAGACGATCGCGACACTGCACAGCTTCGACTATATCGCGCTGGGCCTCGGCGATTTTGGCAAGCCGGGCAACTATTTCGCTCGCCAGATTTCGCGCTGGAGCGGCCAGTACAGTGCCTCCGAGACCCGCACCATCGACGCGATGGACCGCCTGATGGAGTGGCTCCCGGAACACATTCCCGACGACGACTCCGCCGGTGTCGTGCACGGCGACTTTCGCCTGGACAACATGATCATCCACCCCGAGGAGCCGCGGGTAATCGCGGTGCTCGACTGGGAACTGTCGACGATCGGGCATCCGCTGGCCGACTTCACCTATCACCTGATGTCGTGGCAAATGCCCGAGATCGGCCTGGGTTCGGCCGGGCTCCGCGACAAGGACCTCGCTGCTCTCGGAATCCCCTCCGAAGATGATTACACCCGGCTTTATTGCGAGCGCACCGGGCGAGAGGATGGAATCGCCGACCGTGAATTCTATTCGGCCTTCAATTTTTTCCGGCTGGCGGCAATCCTTCAGGGCATAGCCGGGCGGGTGCGTGATGGTACGGCTGCCAGCGCCCACGCGGGACAGGCAGAACGTGCTGTTGAGCCCCTGGCGGCGCTCGGCTGGGAGTTTGCGGCTCGCGCCTGATTGCGACTCCTTGTAAGCTTAGCCGCGGCCGGGTGGACCGGCCACGGCCCGACAGTACTCGAACCCGGTAAACATGGCGCTAAATTACGATGACCTGATGGCTACGTCCGTCGTCGACCTGCCTTTCAGCTATGGCGACACGGAGAGCATGCTGTATGCAATAAGCATCGGCATGGGTCGGGAGGCGGTGAATCCCGACGAACTCCCCTACGTCTACGAACAGGGCGAACCAATGCGAACGGTGCCGTCGATGGCCTCCGTACTGGTGCCCGACATGTCGCCCCCCGACCTTGGCTGGGACTTCAGCCAGGTGCTGCATATCGAGCAGCGGCTGGAACTCTACCGGCCATTGCCGGTTGCGGCCGACCTGCTGATCAACAAGAGGGTTGCGGCCGCCTACGACAACGGCCCGAAACGCGGTGCGCTCGTTCTGTTCGAGGCGGAAGCGCGGCTTGCGAAAGATGATACGGCCCTGTTCAAGATTGGAAACACCATCATGGCACGCGCCGATGGTGGTTTCGGTGGCCCGCGCGGCATGGGCCCGTCACCTCAGCGTCCGCCCAGGCGAGAGCCGGACCTGAGCTGTGACCTCGACACACGCAGCGACCAGGCGCTCCTCTACAGGCTGAACGGTGACCGCAACCCCCTGCATGCGGATCCGTCGCTCGCGAGACGCGTGGGCTACCCTGTGCCGATACTTCACGGCCTTTGCACCTATGGGGTCGCCTGTCACGCGATCCTGAAGACGATCTGCGCTTACGACTACACGCTGATCGCAGGCTTCGATGCGAGGTTTTCGGCGCCGGTGCTGCCGGGCGACACGATTACCACGGATATGTGGCAGGACGGGAACGTCGTTTCTTTCCAGTGCAGCGTAAAGGAGCGCGACACCGTGGTGCTCAAGAACGGCAGGTGCACGCTGGCCGCTTGATAGAGGACGCCACTATTTGGAGACAGGGATGAGTACACGTTTGCAGATCAGCGTTGAAGACCACGTTGCTGAAGTCCTGCTTAACAGGCCCGAGAAGCACAACGCCCTGGACATGCGGATGTTCGACGAGCTGGCCGCGGCCGCTGCGCGCCTGGCGGCGGAAACCTCGGTGCGGGCGGTAATCCTCACCGGCGCGGGCGACAATTTTTGCGCCGGTATCGATCTCGGTATTTTCAGCGATCCCGGCGACGCAATCGATCCCTCATCGATGGCGCCGGGGAAAGACAGCCACGCCAATCGCTTCCAGCGCGCAGCATTTGCGTGGCGCGAAATTCCGGTGCCCGTGATCTGCGCGATACGCGGCGTCGCGTTCGGCGGCGGCGCGCAGATCGCGCTGGGCGCGGACCTGCGCTACGCGGCCCCGGACGCGAAACTGTCTATCATGGAAATACGCTGGGGCCTGATTCCGGACCTCGCGATCTCCGTTACCGCGAGGAACCTGGTCCGCGAGGACGTGCTCCGGGAACTCGCCTACACGGGGCGGGTCGTAAAGGGCAGCGAGGCGCGTGAACTTGGCCTGGTGACGGCCATTCACGACGATCCGCTCCAGGCAGCCCGGGATGCTGCACGACTGATCGCCAGCCGTTCGCCGGATGCGATTCGCGCCATGAAAGCCTTGTTCAACGAGCGCCTCGACCTCGACGCGGAGCGTTCCCTGGCGCTCGAGGCCAGGCTGCAGTCCGGCATAATCGGCCAGCCGAACCAGCTGGAGGCGGTGCGTGCCAACGTCGAGGGACGGGAGCCGGAATTCGGGGACTAGACACCGTGGGGATAAGCGGAACTTAGCGAGGGCCGTGCGACTCAAACAGTACACGGCTAGCGGGCCGATCAGGGCGCATGAGTGCAGGCTTAGATTGAGAAAGATTCTGGCAGGTTTGGTTGTGGCGATCGCGTTGGGGCACGCAGCAACCGCGGTGGCGCAGCCGTCGGGGGGTTATCTCGGCGTCGGCCTCGACTCAAGGACGCTCAGCGTGCAGGCGAAAGCCGAAGAGCTGTTCGACCGCGGCGACTACCGGCGAGCACGTATCATCTATCTCAGCGATCTTGCGCCCATCGGTGACAAGTATGCGCAGTACATGCTGGGCTTCATGAGTCTCAGCGGCCTCGGCGTCGAGCAGGACCCCGTGCTCGCGTCGGCCTGGTACCGGCTCGCTGCGGAACGCGGCGAACCTGGTGAGTTCGTCGCGATCCGCAACGACTTGCTGAGCACCCTCGACGCAGTCGACAGGGAACGCTCGGACCAGGTCTACCTGGCGCTCCGCCGGGAATACAGCGACATCGCAATCAGCATGCGCGAAGCGCGCGAGGAATTCGAAAAGCTGACGCAGATTACGACGGGTTCGCGACTCGGCAGCACATCGGCGGCCGTTACGATCGTCGACCCGGGGGGCGGCAACAGCTTGTCGGGAGACGCGCTCGTTCACCGCTCGCAGCGACGCATGCAGGCCTATCTCGATAACATAACGGCGAAACTCGGGATCGACAGGATCGACGCCGAGACCGTCAGCGCCCGGGAGATGGCAAACCTTGAAGAGCGCGTGCGCAATTACGTGCAGCGATTGGAAGGCCGCTAGCGGGCGGCCAGTCCGGCGCTCAGGATTCGCGGAAATTCCTCGAGAATCTTTTCCGCGACTGCCGGATCGCCATGAAACCACTTGGGGATCCAGTTCAGGGATCCCATGATGGCATTACCCGTCATCCTGACGTCGCAGTGCGCGATGCTGCCGTCCGCGATTCCATGTTCCAGGAGCGCCTCGAATGCGGCGCTGTGTTTGCGCGACAGCTCCAGGACTTCCTGGCGGTGTTCCGGCTTGAGCGACGGAATCTCGCTCATGATAGCAACGGGACCCTCGTCGCCCACCATGTATTCAATGTGATGCGTCCGTCAGGCCGAGCAGGTCGGCAACGTCCTTGAGCGAGGTACCGCTGTAGCCCTTGAGATTGAAGCACCGCGCGGCCGCCTTGAGCATGCGGTTGCGTTTGAGTCGGAAGCGGGCGTCGATGGCGTTTTCGGTCCCGGAGCTTCGGGATTGCATGGGCTGTGCACTTGAGTTCTGGATGAATGTGCATTATTTTAATCACCATTAAAATTATTGCAACAGACAAAGCGTTTGATTTAAAAAGATTTTCTGCCTATTTTGGCGGAACGTAGCGCTGTCTTTGCGCCGGAGGAAGGTCATCCATGAGCACGGTTGCGAGTGATCTGCGTGGCACGTCCCGCAAGGTCAGCGAGGCGCCCCTGCGCTTCGTGACCGCGGCGTCCCTGTTCGACGGGCACGATGCGGCAATCAATATCATGCGGCGCCTCATTCAGGCGCAGGGCGCCGAGGTGATTCATCTCGGCCACAATCGCAGCGTGGAGGATATCGTGCGCGCTGCGGTCCAGGAGGACGCTGACGGCATCGCGGTGAGTTCTTACCAGGGCGGCCACAACGAATTCTTCCGCTACATGATCGACCGCCTTGCCGAACTGGACGCCAGCCACATACGCGTGTTCGGCGGTGGCGGCGGCACCATCACGCCCGAGGAAATCCGGGACTTGATGGAGTACGGCGTCGAGCGCATCTACCATCCGCACGACGGCATGGAACTCGGCCTGGATGCGATGATTCGCGACCTCATCGAGCGCACCGAGGCGGCACGTCAGGAGACCGCAATGCCGCCACAGGCCGATCGGGACCACACGATCGACATCGCGGTGACGATCTCCGCGATCGAGGAGGGCCTGCTCGACGAAGCCACGCTGTCGAAGTTGCGCAAGGAATGGCAGGTGAAGGCGGGCAGCACGCCCGTCATAGGCATCACCGGCACCGGCGGTGCCGGCAAGAGCAGCGTCACCGACGAGATTCTCAATCGTTTCCTCGGTTGCTATGCCGACATGCACATTGCCGTGCTGGCAGTGGACCCGACGCGGCGGCGCACCGGCGGTGCGTTGCTCGGCGACCGTATTCGTATGAATACGCTGCGGTCGGACCGGGTATTCATGCGTTCCATCGCAACCCGCAGGCAGCACCTCGCGACCAGCGAAATGCTGGGCGATCACATCCTGTTCCTGAAGTCGCTGGGCTTCGACCTCATCATCGTGGAGACGGCCGGCATCGGTCAGAGCGACAGCGAGATCGTCGACCTCGTGGATTTTTCAGTCTACGTGATGACCAGCGACTACGGCGCCGCCAGCCAGCTCGAGAAGATCGACATGCTCGACTTCGCAGACCTGATAGTGTTGAACAAGTTCGACAAGCGCGGTGCCGAGGACGCCCTGCGCGACATTCGCAAGCAGTGGAAGCGTAACCACGTCGCGTTCGATGTCGCGGACGACGAGATTCCGGTCTACCCGACGATTGCCAGCCAGTTCAACGATCCCGGCGTCAGCTGGATGTTCGCGGAACTCTGCCGGCGGGTTGCAGAAAAGCTCGGCCTCGACGCCGCAAGCTGGTCACCCGATATCGACACGTCCGTCCGCGAGCCGCGCGCAACCGCGATGATCCCCGGCAGCCGCATCCGCTATCTTGCAGAAATCGCGGAGCAGGGTCGCGAGATCAACCGGCACATCGACAGCCAGGCGGAGCTCGCGAGCCGCCTGCAGCACCTGTATGAATCGCTGAAATCGCTCGGGGACGCGGCGCTGCCTGCCGAATTCGATCGCTACGCGCAGGATGCGCTGACGACGGGCGGCGACCCGACCTTGCTGGTGCTGCGGCAGCGTTACCAGGAGACGCTCGACGAGCTGTCGGTGGAGTCGATAAAGCTGTTGCGGGAATGGCCAGAGCGCAGGGAATCCGTCACCAGCGAGACCTACAGCTACGAGGTTCGCGGACGCGAGATCATCGGCGACAACTATCGCGAGTCGCTGAGCCACCAGAAGATTCCAAAGATTGCAGCGCCGCGATACAGGGACTGGGGCGAGCTCCTTGATTTCCTGTCGCGGGAAAACCTGCCGGGCGGCTATCCGTATACCGGCGGTGTGTATCCCTACCGACGCCTCGGCGAAGACCCGACGCGCATGTTCGCGGGAGAGGGCACGCCGGAACGCACCAATCGCCGTTTCCACTACCTGTCGCTGGGTCAGGATGCCGCGCGCCTTTCCACGGCATTCGATTCCGTCACTCTGTACGGCGAAGACCCGCACGAGCGTCCGGATATCTATGGCAAGGTCGGCAACTCGGGCGTGTCGATTGCTACCGTCGACGACATGAAGAAGCTCTATTCGGGCTTCGACCTTTGCTCGCCCAAGACCTCGGTATCGATGACCATCAACGGCCCGGCGCCGATGATGCTGGCTTTCTTCATGAACACAGCCATCGACCAGCAGGTGGAGAAACACCTGCGCGAGACCGGGCGGTGGGAGGAGGCCAGCAGGAAGATCGACGCCCGGTTCGAGGGCCGCGAGCGGCCGCGATACGAGGGCGAACTGCCACCGGGCAATGACGGCCTCGGGCTCGGCCTGCTCGGAATTTCCGGCGACAAGGTCGTGGATGCCGAAACCTATGGCCGCATCCGCGAGGAGACGATGTCCTCGGTACGGGGCACCGTGCAGGCCGACATCCTGAAGGAGGACCAGGCCCAGAACACCTGTATCTTCTCGACGGAGTTCGCGATGAAGATGATGGGCGACGTGCAGCAGTTCTTCATCGAGAATAACGTGCGCAATTATTACAGCGTATCGATCAGCGGCTATCACATCGCCGAAGCAGGCGCGAACCCGATCAGCCAGCTCGCGTTTACGCTCGCGAACGGTTTCACGATCGTCGAGTACTACCTCGCGAGGGGAATGGACATCGATGCCTTCGCGCCGAACCTGAGTTTCTTTTTCTCCAACGGAATGGACCCGGAGTACACGGTGATCGGCAGGGTCGCAAGGCGAATCTGGGCGCGCGCGATGCGCGAACGTTACGGCGCCGGCGCGAGGTCTCAGATGCTGAAGTACCACATCCAGACGTCCGGCCGCAGCCTGCACGCGCAGGAAATCAGTTTCAACGATATTCGCACCACGTTGCAGGCGCTCTACGCGCTGTTCGACAATTGCAACAGCCTTCATACGAACGCGTTCGACGAAGCCATCACGACCCCGACAGAGCAATCGGTAAGGCGCGCGGTCGCAATCCAGATGATCATCTCGCGGGAACTCGGCCTGAATTACTGCGAGAATCCGTGGCAGGGTTCTTTCATCATCGATGAACTGACGGACCTCGTCGAAGAAGCGGTCTACCAGGAGTTCGAGCGGATTTCCGAGCGCGGCGGCGTGCTGGGTGCGATGGACACCATGTATCAGCGCAGCAAGATCCAGGAAGAGAGCCTTTATTACGAAAGCAAGAAGCACGACGGTTCGCTGCCACTGATCGGCGTCAATACCTTCCTGCCGAAGGAGGGCCAGGAAGACGAGGTGCAGGAACTGGAGCTGATTCGTTCCAGCGAGAACGAAAAGAACGACCAGATTCGAAATGTGCGTGCTTTCCAGCAGACTCATGCCACGGAAAGCGTCGACGCACTGGGCAGTCTGCAGTCCGTCGCGCGTGAGCGCGGCAATATTTTCGCCGAGCTGATGGAAACGGTTAAGAGCAGCTCGCTGGGACAGATTTCCGCCGCGCTTTATGACGTCGGCGGCGAATACCGGCGCAATATGTAGGACTTGGTGGGGGCAGGAAAATGAGCGATATCGTCAGGTACGAACACGAGGATGGCGTCGCCGTCATAACTCTCAACAGGCCCGACGCAATGAACTCGTTCACGTCGCAGCTCAGCTTCGACCTGCTCGATGCCCTCGAAAAAGCCCATCACGACGATTCGGTACGCGCGGTATTACTGACGGGCGAGGGGCGCTGTTTCAGCGCCGGGGCGGATCTGAAGTCCGGTCTCGAGGGAAGGCGCGTGCACGGCAAGCTGCAGTACGAGTATCGCCCGGTCATGACGGCGGTTGCGTGCATGCCCAAACCGGTGATCGCCGCGGTTCCGGGTTCCGCCGCCGGCATAGGCCTGTCGCTGGCACTGACCTGCGATCTCCTGATCATGGCCGACAACGCGTTCCTGCTGTCGCCGTTCACGACGATTTCCCTGGTGCCGGACGGCGGGCTGAACTGGCTGCTGGTCCGGCAGCTCGGCTATCGGCGTGCGTTCCAGCTCAGCGTCGAGTCGGAGCGCATCGATGCAGACCGCTGCGTGCAGCTCGGCCTCGCCAACAAGGCCGTGCCGGCGGACGAGTTGCAGGCCGCGGCTCGAGAATGGGCGATGACGCTCGTAAGACGGGCGCCGCTGTCGCTGGCGGCCACCAAGAAAGTCATGCGCCTCGCAATGGATCACGACTGGGAGACCTGCTTCAACGCGGAAGCGGAGCTGCAACAGACGCTCGTGGGGTGCGACGACAACGTCGAGGGCGTAAAGGCGTTTTTCGAAAAGCGTGAACCCGAATTCAAGGGACGATAGGAAGTCTGATCGTGGAAAGACTGATATTCGATGAAGAGCACGAGATGTTCCGCGATTCCGTGCGGAGCTTCATGATCAATGAAGTACAGCCGCACGGCGAAAAATGGCGCGAACAGGGCATTGTCGATCGCGAGGCGTACCTGAAGGCGGGTGAGCAGGGCCTGCTGCTGATGTGGGCCGACGAGAAATACGGCGGTGCCGGGGTGCAGGATTTTCGCTACGAGCAGATCCTGATGGAGGAGCTGACGCTGCACGGCGAGGTCGGTTTCTTCCTGTGGCTGCACAGCCGGCTGGTAGCGCCGTACCTCGAGGAATTCGGCACCGAGGAGCAGAAGGAGCGCTGGCTGCCGAAGTGCGTCAGCGGCGAGAGCATACTCGCCATCGCGATGACGGAGCCCGGTGCCGGAAGCGATCTCGCGTCCATCCGCACCAAGGCGGAGGACAAGGGCGATCATTTCCTGCTGAACGGCGCCAAGACCTACATCTCGAACGGCATCCTCGCCGATCTCGTCATCGTCGCGGCACGCACGGACCCGGAGAACCGGCGCGGCATCAGCCTGTTCGTCGTGGAGCGCGGCACGGAAGGCTTCGAGCGCGGCGCCAACCTCGCGAAGATCGGGCTCAAGAGCCAGGACACGGCGGAGCTGTTCTTCAACAACGTCAAGGTGCCGAAGGAAAACCTGTTGGGGCAGCTGAACCGCGGCTTCTACCACATGATGCACGGGCTCGTGGAAGAGCGCTTACTCGCGGCCGTTGGCTTCGTCGCCAACGCCGAGGCGGCCTTCAGCACCACGATGGACTACATCACGGAGCGTCACGCGTTCGGCCAGCCGATCGCGGCATTCCAGAACACCCGCTTCAAGATGGCAGACATGCGAACGGAAATCGACGTGGCGCAGGCGTTCGTCGACCAGTGCGTGCTGCAGCACAACGCGGGCAAGCTCAGCGCGGAGGACGCCGCCAAGGCGAAACTGTTCACGAGCGAACTCGAGGGGCGCGTAACGGACGAGTGCCTGCAGTTTCATGGCGGCGCCGGCTACATGGACGAGTACCCGATCAGCCGCATGTACACGGCGGCGCGGGTCTCGCGCATCTACGCCGGATCGTCGGAGATCATGCGCGAGATCATCGCGCGTTCGATCGGTCTCGATCCGCGCAAGGCTGCGTCGTGAAGACGGCGTTCATCGGCCTCGGCGTCATGGGGTTTCCCATGGCGGGATATCTCGCGGCCCACGGTCACGACGTCGTTGTCTACAACCGCAGCCGGGACAAAGCTGAGCGATGGCTGCAGCAGAATGAGGGCAGAAGTGCCGAAACCCCAGTGGAGGCAGCGCAGGGAGCCGACATCGTATTTTGCTGCGTCGGCAATGACGACGACGTCCGAGAGGTCACACTGGGCGACAACGGGGTTCTCCACGGCATGTCTCCGCGGTCGATTCTCGTGGATCACACCACGGCGTCCGCAACGCTGGCGCGCGAACTCCATGCAGCTGCCGGTGAACGGCAGGTCGGTTTCCTGGACGCCCCGCTGTCAGGCGGCCAGGCGGGGGCCGAGAACGGCCAGCTCACGATCATGGTCGGCGGCGACGAGGCCGTCTTCGAGCGCGCGCATCCCGTCATGGATTCGTACGCGAAGGCGATTACGCTGATTGGGCCGGCCGGATCGGGCCAGCTCGCAAAGATGGTCAACCAGATATGCATTGCAGGTGTCCTGCAGGGACTGTCGGAGGGGCTCCACTTTGCATTGCGCGCCAATCTCGATACCGAGAAGGTAATCGGCGCTATCTCCCGGGGCGCGGCGCAATCCTGGCAAATGGACAACCGCTGGCAGACCATGGTGAACGGGCAGTTCGACTTCGGCTTCGCGGTCGACTGGATGCGCAAGGATCTCGCGATCGCGCTGGAGGAGGCACAGTCGAATGGTGCCCGGCTCGACCTGGCGGAACTCGTCGACCGTTACTACGGCGAGGTACAGGCGCTCGGCGGGAACCGCTGGGACACGTCGAGCCTCATCGCGCGGCTCGAGAAGCCGTCCTCATCCCGGGATGACTGAACAGGCGGATTCGAAGATGCCCGGGGGGCCGCTCTCCGGGATCAGGATCATCGAGATTGCGGGCATCGGTCCAACCCAGTTCTGCGGCATGTTGCTGGCAGATATGGGCGCGCAGATCGTTCGCCTGCGGCGCCCGGCCGCCGCCGATCCCGGTGTGGACCTGCCCGATCGCGTCAACCTGATGAACCGTGGCAGGCCGACGGTCGATGTCGATCTCAAGTCCGACCAGGGCCGTGAGTTCGTGCTGCGCCTCTGTGAAAGTGCCGATGCACTGTTCGAGGGTTTTCGACCCGGCGTCATGGAACGCCTGGGGCTGGGGCCCGGCGAGTGCATGGCGCGCAACGCCCGCCTGGTGTATGGGCGGATGACCGGGTGGGGGCAGGACGGTCCATTGGCGGATCGGGCCGGGCACGATACCAACTACATTGCGCTCGCCGGCGCCCTGCATGGCATTGGCCAGGCCGACCGGCCGCCGCCGCTGCCGCTGAACCTGATCGGGGATTTCGGTGGTGGAGCCCTGTACCTCGTAACGGGATTGCTGGCGGCATTGCTGGAGGCCGGCCGCTCGGGCAAAGGCCAGGTCGTGGATGCGGCGATGGTCGACGGGACCGCCTCGATGATGACATTGTTCTATGGCCTTATGGCGGGCGGCATGTGGACGGAGCGGCGGGAAAGCAATGTTCTGGACGGCGGTGCGCCTTTCGCCCGCTGCTACGAAACCCGGGACAACAAGTATGTTGCGGTCTGCGCCCTGGAAACCGGGTTCTTCACGAGCTTGCTCGACGCCCTGTCGATCAGCGACATTGATCCCGCCGAGCAGTACGACACGGACCAGTGGGCGAGGCACCACGACATTTTCGCCAGGGTTTTCCAGGGCAAAACGCGTGATGAGTGGAGCGACCTGCTGAGCGGCGTCGATGCCTGCGCGACCCCGGTGCTGACGATGAGCGAAGCCGCGGAGCACGAGCACGCAAGGGCGCGTGGCAGCTACGTGGAAATCGACGGCATCCGGCAACCCGGTCCCGCGCCGCGTTTTTCGAGAACCCCGGCGGAAGCCAGGCCGGCCCCGCCGCGGGGCAGCGAAGCGGCGCGCAAGATCCTCTCGGAGTGGGGCCTGGGCGAGGAAGAGATCCGGCAACTGTTATAATGCGAACCTCACAGGGGTGGTCTTTAGACCTGAGATCCGTAACGGGAACCCTTAGAACCTGAACCGGGTAATGCCGGCGTAGGGAGAGGACGATGAAACACAAGTTCACGGCGCTGGTTCTCTGCGCCGTCCCCGCAAGCCTCCTGCTTGTCGTGCCCGCTTCGGTGCTTGCGCAGGCAATCGAGGAAATCGTCGTTACCGCGGATTTCCGCGAGCGGCCTGCGAGCGAGATGCCTGCGAGTGTCACGGTCCTGGACGCCGCGGAGGTCGAGCAGCTCGCGGTGCAGCACTTCGAGGAATTGATCAACGTCGTGCCGAATCTGAACTGGTCGGGAGACGGGCATCGTGCCAGGTACCTGCAAATCCGGGGCGTCGGCGAGCTGGAGCAATACCAGGGTGCGCCCAATCCTTCTGTCGGCTTCCTCATCGACGATATCGATTTCAGCGGAATAGGCACGATTGCGACGACATTCGATATAGATCGAATAGAGGTGCTGCGCGGCCCCCAGGGTACCCGTTACGGCGCAAATGCGCTGGCGGGGCTCGTGTACGTGCAGAGCGCGCTGCCTGCGCCGGAATACGAGGGGCGCGTACAGCTGACGGCGGGCAACGACGATACGCTGGCGGGTGGGGTTGCGTTCGGTGGCCCGGTTGCCGCCAACGAGTCGCTGCTGTATCGGGTAAGCGCCCATCACCATGAAAGCAATGGTTTCCGCGACAATGCGTATCTCGGACGTGACGACACCAACGGCCGTGACGAGACGAGCATTCGCGGGCGCCTGCGCTGGCTTCCCGCCGATACGCTGTCGATCGATCTGGCAACCGTTTACGCGGAAGTGGACAACGGCTATGACGCGTTCGCGATCGACAACAGTCTTACGATGCTGTCCGACAAGCCGGGCAAAGACGCGCAGCGCAGTATCGGGGGCTCGCTGCGTATCGAGTGGTCGTTGCTTTCCGGGGCGACTTTAACGTCGATAACCGCGCTAGCCGATTCGGACATCAGTTTCGACTTCGATGCGGACTGGGGCAACGACGACAGCTGGGCGCCGGTAACGTATGACTATATCTCGCTAAGCGATCGATCCCGCCGCACCGTCAGCCAGGAGTTTCGGCTTGCATCCGGCGAAGCGGGGCGCATCTTCGGCGGCACCACCGATTGGCTCGCGGGTCTGTATTTTCTCGACCTCGAGGACGACCTGCTGACCATCAACCAGGGCGAGTACTTCGACCCGGGATTCGACTTCGCGGACAGCCTCGATGACGCGTTCGGCAGCGCTTACGAGGCGTTCAATGTCGCCGCGTTCGGTCAGATCGACACGGATCTCGGCCCGGCGACAAGGCTGAGTGTCGGGCTGCGCGTGGAACGCCGTGCGACCGAGTATTCCGACACTGCGGGTTTGCGGGCCGATCCGTCGGAGACCATGACGGGTGGAGAAATAACCCTGAGCCACGACCACTCCGGCGAGCTGACGAGCTATGTCAGTCTCTCGAGGGGCTACAAGGCTGGCGGTTTCAATCTCGGTATCGTGCCCGAGGGTCGGCGTGACTTCGATGCCGAGAGCATGTGGAACCTCGAAGCCGGCATCAAGTCGTCCCTTGTCGATGGCGCCGTCGCGCTGAATGTCTCCGCGTTCTACAGTCGCCGCGACGATCAGCAGGTGCGCACGTCGTTTCAGCTGATCCCGGGCGATCCGGCATCGTTCGTGTTCTTCACCGACAACGCCGCCGAGGGCCGCACGCTGGGACTTGAGGCGGAGCTTCGCTGGGCGATAGGGGATACCCTCGACCTGTATGCGAACGTCGGGCTGCTGGATGCCGAATTCGAGGAGTTCGTGACCCCGCAGGTCGACCTGAGTGGCCGGGCGCAGGCGCACGCGCCGGACTACACGCTGGCCGCCGGCGCGAGTTACCGGCATCCGAGCGGCGTATTTGCGCGCCTGGATGTTACCGCGCGCGATGCGTTCTATTTCGACGTCAGTCATGACCAGGCGTCGCAGCCATACGAGCTGGCAAACGCGCGCGTGGGGTACCAGGCGGACAACTGGTCCGTGCAGCTCTGGGCGCGCAACCTTTTCGATCGCTATTACGCCGTGCGCGGCTTCTACTTCGGCAACGAGCCTCCGGATTTCCCGAACGCGCTGTACACGCGGGCCGGCGATTCGCGACAGCTCGGTGTCACCTTCGATATGAATTTCTAGAGAGGTTTCCGTCATGAAGGTTGCTGTTGACATCAGTCTCTACCCGTTGGACGCGGATTTCATACCGCCGATCAAGGACGTGATCGAACGTCTCAACAGTTACGCGGGTCTGCAGGTCGTGACCAACCCGATGAGCACCCAGGTTCGCGGCGAATACGCGGAAGTGATGGCCGCCCTGACCGCCGAGATCGGCACGACGTTCGAGCGCGTACCCAAGGCGGTGTTCGCGATAAGAATCCTGAACAACCCGGTCGCGGGCTGACACCAGGGTGATTGATTCCTGGACGGCGATCGCCGCGGAAGCGCGGGGCCTTGCGCCGCTCGAGGTCATCGCCGTCGCCGCCGCGGTTGCCTACCTGCTGCTGGCAATCCGTCAGAACATCTGGTGCTGGCTGGGTGCCGCGATCAGCACCACGATCTACGTCTACCTGTTCTTCGTTGCAAAGCTCTACATGGAGTCGGCTCTCAACCTGTTCTATCTGGCCATGGCGGTCTACGGCTGGTCCGTGTGGTACTTCGGGCGTTCCGGAGACGAGGAACTGCCGGTGTCCGTGTGGCCACGGAACATACATGCGATCGCGATTGCGACGATCGTTACCGCAAGTATCCTCAGCGGCTACCTGCTCGAACGATACTCGGATGCGGCATATCCCTACATCGATTCGATGACGACCTGGGGAGCAATCTGGGCGACCTTCCTCGTCGCGCGCAAAGTCCTCGAGAAGGCTGGTCATCGATGCGGCGTCGATCGTCATCTACTGGTCGCGCGACCTGCAGCTGACGGCGCTGCTTTTCGTGGTTTACGTCGTCATGATTCCATTCGGCCTGGTCGCGTGGCGCCGTTCCTGGCGGGAGCAGGGTGTATGAACGCCATTACCGATCCCGCACGGGTGCTTGCAGGCATTCCCGGTTGGCAGGGCGCGTCATGCTGCGAATTGCCGGGAGGTTTGACCAACAGGACACTGCTCGTCGAAAAGGCGGGCCGGCGCGCGGTTCTCGGCGGGCCGGCGCGCGGTTCTCAAGATCGACCCATCACCCCGCAAGCCTCCCTACAACCCGCGGCAGGAGGAGGCCACTATCCAGGACCGGGCCGCCGCGCTCGGCAGGGCAAACGGCGTGCTGTACGTGCGCGAAACAGTCCTGCTGGCCGAATGGGCGGAAGGCGAGGTCTGGACGCGCGCACAATTCGACGACGATGCAAATTTGCAGCGGCTTGCAACAGCGCTGCGCGAGGTTCATGGACTCCCGCTGACCGGGCGGGTATTCGATCTGCAGGGGGCGGCCCGCCAGTATGCGGGGCTTCTGGATGCGGCGACACGGGATGCAGCGGCACCGCACCTGGCCCTCATCGAGTCGATGCGCGGGCCGCAGATTCTATGCTGCTGTCACAATGACCTGGTCGCCGAAAACATCATTTCGACGCCGCGAATCCGGTTCCTCGACTGGGAATACGCCTGCGACAACGACCCGTTGTTCGACCTCGCGATCGTGGTGGCCCATCATGGCCTTTCCAGCCGCCAGGCCGGCGTGCTGCTCGATGCTTACTTCGACGGCAAAAGTGAGCGCTGGCGCGAGCAACTCGCCACGCAGATGCGCCTCTACGATGCCTTACACTGGCTGTGGGCGGCTGCCTATGCTTCTCCAGCTCAGGAAAAATAGCACCAGGAACACGAGATCCGCGTAGGCCCACGGTACCCACATCGACGGGATGCTCGTCGTAAACATGTACCAGAATGCCAGGGAGCAATACGAGATCTTGAGTCCGCAGCCGTAAAGAATCAGGTCGCGGTTCCTCACAGGATCCATTGCAATCCTGTAGAACATGATCGCGAACAGGACCAGCAGCATCGCGGGGAACTGTACGTAGGCCATGTGGTTCGGCGGCTCGACGCCGTACATCGCGAAGATGCTCGCGGGTGCGATGATAAAGGCGATGCCGAGGACGCCATCGTAGGCCGCCGCCAGCAGGAAAAAGGGTTTGATCCATTTCTCATTCATGTTGCACCCCCAAGGTACGCTTGCTTGTCTTTCCTCAGTCCTCGCAACGTCCGTTTATAGGCTTGTTGCCGGGCCTTGGTCGCAGTGTCGCTGTACAGGTCCCTTGCCAGCGACACGAATTGCCGTTCCAGTTCGCGGACGTCCATGCGATCCGGCCTGAAGTTAACGTCGAACAGTGTGCAGAGTTCCCACGCGGTTTCGTCGAGCAAGCGGCCCTCGCGCCGCAGCCGCTGGTATAACGGCGTCCCGGGGAATGCGGTCTGGATCGTTATCTGGACTTCGTAAAGGCCGCTGTCACGCACGAAATCGCGCACCTGCTGGAAGCTCTCCGTGCCCGTGCCGTCGAGGCCGAGAACGAAACAGCCGTTTACGCTGATACCGTGACTCTGGATCCTGTCGATTGCCGCCAGGTAAGTGTCCAGTTGCTTCGCTTTCCAGTCCGACTTCTGCTCGATACCGTGCAGTCCTGCCGTTGTCGGGCTCTCGAGACCGATCAGCACCTGGGCGCAGCCGCTGTCCCGCATCAGGGCGAGAAGTTCGCTGTCCCGGGCGATCGATATGTCACTTTCCGTGAACCATCGGATGCCTTCGCCGGCCATGGCGCGTAGCAGGCTTTTCGCGTGTTTCCTGTTGACGAAGCTGTTGTCGTCGGCGAACTCGATGAAAGGCTTCGGCCAGATTTCCTTTATACGCCGAATCTCCGCTATCACCTTGTCGACCGGCTTCACCCGGTAACCGGGCGAGAGGCGAATGGACGCAGCGCAAAACTCGCAGTCAAACGGGCAGCCTCGCTGAGTCTGAACCGTGAGCCGGTTGTATCGTTCCGGATCCAGCAGTTCGAAACGCGGCATGGGCGCAGCACCGAGATTGAACGGCGTACCGCGCGCATCGTAAATTGCTCGAAGCTGGCGGCGTTTCAGGTCGCGCACGACTGCCGGCCAGACCGGCTCGCCCTCGCCCAGAACGACGCAGTCCGCGTGTTGCAGCGCCTCATCGGGCAAAGCCGTCACGTGCAGGCCGCCGAGAATGACGAGGACACCGGCTGAGCGAAATCGGTCAGCCAGCTGATATGCCTCTTTTATTTGTGCCGAATACGAAGAGATTGCGACGACGTCGTAATCACCCGGCAACTCGTCGAGGTCTGCGATGTCCTCGACTTCCCTGTAGTCGATGTCGACGTCCCTGTCGGTCATGCCGGCCAGCGTCAGCAGGCCGAGACTCGGCAACGAAGCGATCGTCTTGTTGCGTTCGACAAACCCGGGAAGCGTCAGGCCGAGTCGTGTCAGCTCTTCGTTGTGAGCCCGGACACCGCTCATTGCGACGAGGCCGAGTCTCATCCGTACGGCCATCCGAGCAGAACGGGGATAATCCCTGCCAGCACCGCGAGCACCGGTATCGGAAACAGGTGTCGCAAGGGTTTTTTCCAGGCCGTGAGGAAGCAGCAGGCCGGCATTGCAACGACGGCGACGAGAAACCCGGCGGATGCAATGCGACTGTGCAGCGTCGGCAGCGATATTACCGTCAGCGTAAGGCCGAAAAGAAGATTGAGGAAGCCGATCCCGAAGAAAGAGATGTGCCCGAGTCGCATCATCTGCCGCCGAAACGACCCATAGCCGCCGGCCCAGCCCTCGCGATGGAAGAACAGTCCGAGGATGGCGCCGGATACCGCTCCGGACAGCATCGCTACCCACCCCACCAATATGTTCAGGCTGGCAATTTCCATAGCACCTGCGGGTCCGCGTTGTCGCGGACCATCATGTCATATTAACGTGTTGCCGATCCCGCCGGATAAGTTTTTGGGTCAATCCAGCGGCAGGTAGTCAAGCGATCGGCTGGCTTACCAGCTGTTGCGCAGCTCGCGTAGTTTGAGGAATACGGTACGCTCGTCCGGCCGATCGCCGATATCCGGAAAATCGTCTTTCAACCGGGCGATCACGGAAGGGCTGTCGAGCCGGAAGAAAGTGTTCATCTCGCGTTCCTGCGCCAGCGTCGTGACGAGCGCATCGGCCGGATCCTGGTTTTCGTAGTCGAGGATCATCTGCCTCGCGACTTCATTGTCGGGTTCGCGATCGAGCGTGAAGCGCAGGTTGTTGATCAGGTAGTCGTGTCCCGGATAGACGAGCGTATCGTCGCGCAGCTTCGACAGCTGCGTGTCGAAGGTCTCGTACAGTTCAGCGGGGTGGCCACCATTGTGACAATTGCCGGCACCCGCGTTGAACAGCGTGTCGCCGCCGGGTTGGTCGGTATGCGATAGCAGGCAGATATGGCTCATCGTGTGACCGGGCGTGTCCATGCATTCGAGATCGACGGTTGCGCCGACCTTGATTACGTCGCCCGCGCCGACGCCGCGGTCCATGTTCGGTATACGCGCGCCGGCATTCCTGTGCGCGATAATTTTCGCACCCGTGGCGGCGACCATGCCCTTGTTGCCGCCGATGTGGTCGCCGTGCTCGTGCGTATTCACGATCTGGGTGATTCGCCAGCCCCTCTCCTGTGCCACGGCGAGGCATTTGCCGAAGTCGAGGGGATCGATGGCAAGCCGGTACGCATTACCCGTCCATACCTGTTCCACGATCATCTGCTAATCCTCGCCTGGTGCTTCGTACACGAGCTTGCCGCCGACCCAGGTCTGGAGCACCCGGATATCGTCGATCTCGCTGGCCGGGACCTCGAAATAGTCGCGATCGATGACGATGAAGTCGGCCCACTTGCCGCGCTCGAGACTGCCAAGCCGGTCTTCCTGGCGCGCCGCGTATGCCGCTGCAAGCGTAAACGAATGCAGTGCCTCTGCGCGGGTCAACGCCTGGTCGGCATACCAGCCACCCTCCGGCATGCCTTCCCGGTCCTGCCTCGCGACGGCGGCGTAAAGACCGTGAAACGGATTTGGCAATTCGACCGGGAAGTCCGAACCGCTGGCGATTACGGCGCCGGAATCGAGTAGACGGCGCCAGGCATAACCGCCCTTGATGCGTTGCGGGCCGACCCGGTCTTCCGCCATGTTCATGTCGCTGGTCGCATGCACCGGTTGCATCGACGCAATGACGCCGAGCTCGCTGAAGCGCGGTATGTCGTCGAGCGCAATGATCTGCGCGTGCTCGACACGGTTACGCAGCGGAGATGCCTTGCCACCCTGCGCCCGCTCAAAAGCGTCGAGCGCCATGCGGTTGCCGAGGTCGCCGATTGCATGGATGCCGACCTGGAATCCCTTGCGATTCGCGACCCGTACGAACTCGTCCAGCTGCTCCTGCGTGTAGAACGGCAGTCCGCGATTCTCCGGATCATCGTCGTAGGGCTCGATCATTGCGGCGCCGCGACTGCCGAGGGCACCGTCGGAGTAGAGCTTCACCGACGCAATATCGAGGTGGTCGTTGCCGTAAGCGCGAATTGGTTCCGCGAACGCGTCCAGGTTCGGGCCTGTGTCGCTCAGCATCGCATAGATGCGCATACCGAGCTCGCCATCATCGGCCATCGACATGTACACCTCGGCCTCGGTCTTGTTGATTCCGGCATCGTGTACGCCGGTGATGCCAAGCGCGAGCAGGCTGTCGATTGCGCTCGCGTACGACTCGCGAATGTCACTGCGCGTCGGGTCGGGGACGTGTTTATCGACGAGCGCCATCGCGGTATCGATCAGCACACCGGTCGCGTTGCCATTGCTGTCGCGGATGATCTTGCCGCCCACGGGATCCGGTGTGTTGCTGTCGATGCCCGCGATCGCGAGCGCCTTGCTGTTGGCCCAGCCAGCATGACCGTCGATGCGTTGCAGCCAGACCGGCCGGTCTGCTACCACGGCATCGATGTCCGCGGCAGACGGGAACTCCTGTACCGGCCACAACACCTGGTTCCAGCCGCGGCCCAGTATCCAGCCGGCGCGGCGTCCGGATGCAAATTCTTCGATCCGTTTTACTGCGGCCTCAACGCTCGTCGTACCGAGCAGGTTCAGGCTGACGTTCAGGAAGCCCTGGCTGTAGACGTGCGCATGCGCGTCGGTGATTCCGGGCAGCACGACCTCGCCACCACCGTCGATGCGGTCGTTTTCCGCGATGCCTTCAAGCAGGGACTCGTCACCTGTGGCGACTATCCTGCCGTCGGCATCGAAGACGAGGACGCTGAATTCATGAAGGCCGTCCGCGGTGGACGTATAACCGACGACGTTGTGGATGGCGGTATCCGCGGACGCGGCGTGCGCCCAGAGGCAGCAGAGTGTCGTCAGCAAGCGGTTGGTTTTATTCACGAACAGGGCTCCCCTGGCAGCGTTCCGATATGTAGCAAAAATACCACAAAACGAAGAATTTGAATCCCGTTTAACATAGAAGCGTTCCAATATATTGACATGAACGGGTACTTCTGCGAATTTGTCCGTGCACTTGCGTCGTGTTTGAACAACAATCCCGCGACGCAAGTACAGCCAGACACCTTCAGGTACGGCTTGGCGGGGGATTCAGGGGGCCAGGTACCACGTACGATACGTAGGTAGCGAAGGCGGTTCCGAGAGGAACCGCCTTTTTTGGTGCTACGTTCCGAACTGGCGACCAATACGGCGAGTTTCGTTTATGGGATCCGACCACGGCAGCGGCAACATGAAGCGCGTCATCATTGCGCTGACGCTGACCGGCACCTTCATGGTCGTCGAAGTCATCGGCGGCATTCTCGCCGGCTCGCTGGCGCTGCTGGCCGATGCGGGCCATATGCTGACCGACACGATGGCGCTTGCGCTCGCGGCCGTCGCGTTTCATGTCAGCAAGCGCCCCGCCGATGCGCGGCGCACCTTCGGCTACCAGCGTTTCCAGATTCTCGCGGCTTTCGTCAACGGCCTCAGCCTGCTGGTGATCGTAGGCTGGATACTCTTCGAGGCGATACGCCGTTTCATTTCCCCGGTCGAGGTGATGGGTTCGACCATGTTGCTCGTGGCGGGGGCCGGCCTGGTCGTCAACGTGGTCGCTTTCGCGGTCCTGCACGGCGGTGATCGTGAGAATCTCAACATCCGCGGCGCTGCGTTGCACGTAGCAGGGGACCTGCTGGGTTCGGTGGCCGCGATCGTCGCCGCAATCGTGATCATCTATACCGGCTGGATGGCGATCGACCCACTGTTGTCGGTTGCCGTGGCATTCCTGATCCTGAAGAGCGCGTGGGCGCTGGTGCAGCAGAGCGGTCACGTGCTGCTGGAGGGTGCGCCGGAGTGGCTCGATCGCGACGAGATGCAGCAGAAGATCGTCGAGCGCGTTCCCGAGGTGACAGGGATACACCACGTGCATGTCTGGGGACTGACGCCACAGGAACTGATGTTGACTATGCATCTCCGGATATCACCGGATGCGTCACACCCGACGGCTGTCGTGCGACAGGTCAAGGCGACCCTGAAGGAAGATTACGGAATCGGCCACTCGACGATCGAGATAGAAACAGACGACTGCGCCGATCACTGATCTTTCGGCTTGATGACCCCGATGTACGGCAGCGTGCGCTCGTGCTCCGCGTAATCGAGGCCGTAACCCACAACCCATTCGTCACCGATACCGAAACCGATGTAGTCGATGGGCACGTCCACCTCGGCGCGCTGCGGTTTGTGCAGAAGTGCAGCCGTCTTGATGGAGGCCGGGCGATGCGACTCGAGCACACCGATCAGGTACTTCAGCGTGTGCCCCGTGTCGACGATATCCTCGACGATCAGTACGTGGCGGTTTTCGATATTGCCACGCACGTCCATCACGAGCCGTACCGCACCCGTCGAGACGCTGCCGGTCGCGTAGCTGGAAACGGCGATGAATTCGATAGTGCGTGGAATACTGAGGCGTCGCGACAGGTCGGCAAGGAAGATGAATGCGCCCTTGAGTACGCCGACGAGCACGATGTCGCCCTTGTCGCTGTAGTCGGCGGAAATTTGCACTGCAAGTTCAGCGACGCGGTTCTCGATGTCCTGTTCGCTGATCAGTACCGGCGGCTGGTTCAAGGCTTGGGCTCGTCGTCTGCGGTCGCTGCAGGATAGGTTATCTTGTACGTGGAAGCCAGACGTGAATGCGGTAAGGTAACCGGAGTATGAAACGGTCCATTGCCATTGCAGGAAATATGGGTGCGGGCAAATCGACACTGGTCGATTTCCTCGCGCGCACGTATGGCGTCATGCCCTTCTACGAGCCGAACGACGAGAATCCGTACCTTTCAGATTTCTACAAGGACATGAAGGGCTGGGCCTTCCAGTCGCAACTCTACTTCCTCGCCAACAAGTTCCGCCTGCACCAGGAACTCGACAGGCAGCCGGGCGTCGTCGCGCTCGATCGCACCATCTTCGAGGATGCGGAAATCTTTGCGACCGCGCTACACCAGATGCGCAAGATATCGAAGCGCGACTGGCAGACCTACCAGAGTTTCTACAACGCGATCCTCGACGCGATCCAGCCGCCGGATCTCATGATCTACCTGCGTTGTTCGATGCGAACTCTGCGGCAGCGGATACGCCTGCGCGGCCGTGCGATGGAACGGGACGTGCCGCTGTCCTACCTCAAGCGCCTCGAGGGACTGTACGACGAGTGGATCGCCTCCTACGACATGAGCGAGGTACTGGTCCTCGAAACCGACAGGCTCGACTACATTCACGACCTCGTGCACCGGCTGGATGTCATGGAGCGTATCGAGGTCATGCTGCCGCCCGAAATGGGCAAGCCCGCGTGCTGAATTACACGGTTCAATGAACAACGGCATACTCGAAATCTCGTTGCAGGGGCTCCTGTACGCATTTCTGCCCGCGCTGTTGGTATTGTTCATTATGTGGCGCTGGGAGGCCGGCGCCGGTACGGCGGTCCACGCGATGCTGCGCATGCTGGTGCAGTTGTTCGTCATCGGCTACGTGCTCATCTATATTTTCGAAAGCGACAGCTACTGGGTCATCGCCGGAGTACTGACGATCATGATCGTCGTTGCCAGCTGGATAGCGGTGCGACCCCTGGGAGGGGCAAAGAGGCAGTCGTGGCCGAATTCCCTGCTGGCCGTCGGTTTTACGAGTCTTGTGATTCTCGCGCTGGTTACCCAGGTCGTCATCGGCGTAGAGCCATGGTTCAGTCCCCGCTACGTGGTGCCCCTCGGCGGCATGGTCATCACCGGCGCGATGAATGCCGTGAGCCTCGCGGCAGAGCGTTTCCAGTCCGAAACCGCTCGCGACGAGCCGGTGCCGGAAGCACGCCGCAGTGCTTTCAAAACGGCGCTGATTCCGATAACCAACATGCTGTTTGCCGTCGGCGTCGTGTCGCTGCCGGGGATGATGACGGGGCAGATCCTCTCCGGCGTGTCGCCGCTGATTGCGGCGAAGTACCAGATAATCGTCATGGCCATGTTCTTCGGTACCGGCGGGATCGCAGCCGCGATCTACCTCGAACTCGAGAGTCGTCGCGCCGTCGTCGACTGAGTATTTTCAATCGACGCGAAAACCCGCGTCCTGGAGCATCCTCGCGCTCGAGTCGAATTCCTGGCGGTCGGCATAGGTCATCACTACCTCGAACTTCCCGGTGCCGCGGCGGAACCAGTCGAGATTCAGCCCGGGTGCCTGCTGCTCGAGGCTTTCGACGAAGGCGGCAGCCCGGTAAGGTTCGCCGAAGGTCACGAGCGTCGACTGGCCCAGCTCGGAATACAGCGAATCGCTTACGGGCTTCCTCGACTCACCATCGCCGAGCACGTAGTTGAGGTGCCGGAATATATATCCGGAATACCAGTTGGCGCCGCTGGGAATCACACCGCCATTGACCGGTATGCGGCGGGGTCCGTAGTTGTAGGCAGCCAGTGCCAGGTGGAGATTGCCGTTGTACCGCGCCAGCAGTTCCTTCAGGTAGCGCGCCCCTGCATCGATATTCGTGCACGGGTCGTATAGCTCGCTGAGGCGATGAATGCCCAGGTGCCTGGCTGTATCCGGCCAGAGGATCTGCATTACGCCGTGCGCATTGGCGCGCGATCGTGCCGTGGCCTCGAAATCGCTTTCGCCGCGTGCGACTGCCAGCAACAGCGTCTCGGGGAGACCGTATTGGAGCGCCGCGGCACCGAAGCAGTTCGCGTACGGGAAGCGATAGGCCGGTTCGAGGTGCGTCTTCGTCGTCGAATAGTCACGCCATGCGGCATCGAGATCCGGCTCGATCGCGTACGCTTCTGTGAGGATAATGAAGAACAGGGCCGGTAACAGCCGGAGTACCGTTGGCAGTTGTCGCAGCAACACGTCAGCCCTCCGGAAGCTGCAAGCCGGTCGCTGCAGAAATCTGTGACAGGTTGACGGTGATTTCCTGGTCGTCCTCGTAGGCGAATGCGACCTCGTAGACACCGGGCTTCACCTTTACGACACGGTAATCCAGGCCCGTGACGCGCTGCAGCTGGTCGACGAATCCGTTTGCGGCAATCTCGCTGCGGAACGGACTCCAGAATGCATACCATTGTGGCTCCGGCGGCGCCTGGGCCGATGGCGATTCGGCCGGGACGGAGGCAGCCTCGGCTTCGGTCGCCGCCGGTTCAGACGGCACGGGCGGATCGGCCGGCGCATCCGCTGCCGCGGCCTGCGCTTCCGGCTGCGCTGCATCGGGTTCGGGATCCTGCGCCGGCGGCCCCGGGCGCATCGGCAGCGTAATGAGGGTCTCCTCCGCGACGTTCGATTCGGTCGTGAACTCCGGAATGCCCACGAAGACGACCAGCGCGGCGACGGCGAGGGCGGATCCCGCGAGCACACCCAGAAAACGCATCATCGTTCAGTCCTCACAGCACGTCCTTTACTTCTATCGCGCGCCAGCCGACGTGCGGGGCATGGCGTTCGGCGAGCACCGCGAATTCTTCGAGCCAGCGATGCAGCGCATTATTTTCGAGACCCCTGCGCACCGAGCTACTGCAGCGCAAGGGGAGGGTATCGATATGATTTGCAAATTCGCGTGCGGCCCGCGTGTCGCTCACGGCAAACGCGTAGTAAGTATCGACACCCGGCGAAGCCTGCCACTCCCTGGCCTCGCGCATTTCACTGCTGCCGATGGTCGTGATCGGAAGCGGGTAGCGCATCGGCTTGCCGCGCGTCACGACATGGGGGGCCGTGCGTTCGCGGCAGGCAGGGCCGCCCAGCCGAACCAGGCCATAGTTGGCCTGATATTCGAGAACGAACACGATCGCGTCGGCGCGCGAATCGGCGACCAGCACCGAGCACGGCGCTTGCGATTCGCCATAGCTCGTTGCCCGAACAGATGCGTCCCCGCGGCGAGTGCAAATGCGCTGGTCCTGTGATCTGAGGATTCGCATCGGCCCGAGCAAGGCATCTCCGCCGCCGTGCGGTACGGAAACCGACTCGCCTGCTCCATCGGCAAGCGGCCGTGGCGGAGGTGATTCGCTGGCAAGCCGGTAGCCGGGCAGCAAAACGTAGGCGCTGGCGCTCAGTGTCGACAGTTCGTTTGCAGGATCCGTGGGGGTTACCGTGAGCCAGTACTGGTAGAGGGCGCCATCAATCCGGTGCGCTTTGCCGCTGAGTGTCGCGTTGATTTTCTGCTCGTCGTCGGTCAACTCGAGTGCGTCGTGGGCGGCCAGGTTATTACTTGCGAGCTCCGCCGTTGCGGCCAGGTTGTCGCCGGGCCCGGCTTCGCGATTGGATGAGACGATGTATCGTCCCCCGGTTTCGCGCAGCAAGGCGCACGACAATTCGTGTGCCAGGTGTGCGGCGAGCAGGTCGGACTCATCGCCGGCGAACGGCACGTCGCGCGCGCCGCGGAAAGTCGCATCGGTCTGAGACTCGCGCATGGCTCGTTGCTGAACGGTGCTCAGCGCGCCCTGCCAGGCTTTGCCGAAACCCGATACCCAGTTGCGGTCCTCGAGATCCAGCGCACGAACGCTGACTCCATACAGGCCGTCGATCCGCCGTGAGACCGCTATGCCAATGTAGTAATGGACGTCATCCCTGGTGCAGTCCACGGACTGGCTGGCCGGCGTGGCGCTAGTGCCGCCCTGGCGCCGGCCCACGGATACGCCGGGCGTGTTCAGCGCGGCGTCCAGCAACCGGTCGCGGAGCGAGATGGCAAGCTTGTTACTGACGGAGGCAGGCACACCGTCGTCGAAGACCACGAACATGACCGACTCACCCTTGAAGCGAGGGTGTTCGACAAGCTGCGAGGTAACGAACGGCACCAGCTCGCTGTCGAACCAGCGATCGAGATTTCTCTCGGCCGCCGCTGCCGGCACGGCAAGCAGGAACAGGGACAGGACGATCGCCGCGTTGCGGATCATGACTCTTCCAGCCGCAATCCGCCGTCCTGGCCTATCACCAGCGCGCCGCCGGAACTGCCCTGCATCAGCGAGTCGAGTTCCTCACGCAGCTTCCCTGGCAGCGTCACGCCCCAGCCAACACCTGCCGTATTCACGCCGGTGCGCGCGAGCGCATCGATTACGGGCCTCGGCACGGTGCTCGTTTCCATCTCGTGATAGCTGTTCGGCGCGGATGCGTCCCAGAAGCTGATGCGGCTCTCGCTCACCGTCATGCGGCGCGCGCGCCCGTCGGTGATGGCGTACAGGCCTACTTTCCCGGCAGCTACGAGTCGCGTCAACGCGAGATCCGATTCGAACCGCAGCGTGAATCCACGACGTTCCGGTTCCGGAGTCGCCGCGGGTTCTGGCTCTGCTTCGGGTAGCGGGTTGTCCTGCATCGGGACGAAGGTGGAAGTCCATTTCGGGCGCGTGAGCAAAACGGCTTTACCGGGCGCAGGTTCCGGCCCGGCGGGTTCCGCCGCGTCAGCTGGCGGCGGAGGGTCGGTTTCGGCGAGCACGGTTGGTGGCGGTGCTACCGGTGCAGGCGACTGCGTTGGCGCTTCGGGGACCAGCGGGATGCTTTGTACAAGCGCAAATATGGCAACCAGGCACAGCGCGAGGATTGCCATGAACCGCATGATGTCGGTCTGCAGGTCGGCAGCACCGCCGGCGTCCGTGTCACCGCGGTGCATGGGGTAAAAGAGGGGAGAGCGGCTCACTCGACCGCCTCCGCGGTGCCTGCGGCTGAACCCCGGTGACCGAGGTGCTGCTCGATGCGGCGCAGGCTTTCGCGCATTTCCGACGTGTCGGCGCGCGCCGCCTTGTCGTAGCGCTGCTGGAGGCGGGAGCCCAGCGTAACGGTCTTGTAGACGCGCATGAGATAGCCGCCGATGCCGCCGAATATGGTCGTGGACAGTGCGAGCAGGATGCCGCCGTCGATCATGCGCTCGAGCATCGCGAAAGCGCCTTCCTGCAGGGCGACGTCCCTGTCACCCAGGGCAAAGATCAGCGCGCTGCGCATGCCGATCGCTGTCCAGATCACGCCGGTACCGAAAAACAGGGTCGTCCAGATATCGGTCAGGTGGTCGAGCTGGACAATCTGGTTGACCGGCCTGTCATCGTCGAGGTAGCGGCGCAGGCGCCCGAGCGTAATGAAGTAGGCCAGCAGTAATCCGGCGAATACCGGTATGGAAGAACCGAGATTGGTGTAAGCCCATTCAAGCCAGTATCCCGGCGTACTGATGGCAGTATCGTGGAGACGAATCAGTTGCAGCCGCGCGAGCGTATACAAAAGCGCCGCGCCGCCCAGCAAGGTTCCGAAAGCGCCGGCGACCAGTCCCTGCAGAAATAGCCGTTGCGTCATCGCCGCGCCTCGTCATCGGCTCGCTGCACACGCCGTACAGGTTGCCTCGAGCACCAGTTCGACCTCCTGGTACAGGCGGTCGGCGCGGTAGTAGCCGTCACGATCCTCGCTCACCCTGAGGAGGCCGCGTTCCTTGTCGGAGAGTTCCCGTTCCATGTCGAACAGGACACGCTGTTTGTTCGGGCAGGTGTGCGAACAGTTGTTGTAGTCGCCCTTCATCGACATGAATTTCACGTTGAAGAAGCGGTTGTAATACTCCTGCGCCTGGCGCGTGCTCAGCAGTCCCTGGTCGCCCGACCAGAGGAGAAACTCACTGAAGATGCGCTTGTTTTCGGGCTTCGGATCGCCTTCGGCAATCGTCAGCAGGTCGTCGTAATAACGATCGAAATGCGCTTCGCAGCCGCTGTTCAGCGACGTCTTGACGAAACTGATCGCGCTATCGAGGTTACGGGTCTGCGGCGACGGGCAACCGGGCTCGTTCGACGCGCAGGCGGAGATGGTCATCAGCCCGGCGATCATGACGAAGATTCTGAAGGTGGACGTGAGGTCTTGGCTGTTCATTATTCTGCTCCGTACCGGATCAAGTATCGGTGACTCACTGTTCGAGAGGGCTGCGGTAGGCCTGCTCGACGCTACCCGGCGGCGGTCCCGCAACCAGGGCACGCGCATCTTCGTCGCCGAACAGGATCGTCTTGACGCCGCCGACGACTTCCATCATTTCCGGTGTGATGATTCCGAACGACTGGTTGAGCTGCTCCATCAGCGTTGCGCGCGCGATTTCCTGTCGCGTGCGCTCGATGAGTACGCTCGTTTCTTCCATATCGAGGTAAATGTCCGACGCCAATACCGCAAGCGACTGGTCGCTCTGGCTGCCGGACGTAGCGACCAGCTGATAATACTGTCTGAAGCGCTCCGAGAGGCGCATCCCGGAACGGCCGCGAAGGGTCGGAGAGGACTGCGCCGGGGTGCTGGTTGCAGTCTTGCCGATCAGCGTTTCCTGCAGCTGCCACGGAGTCATCTTCTTGCCGAGCTCGTTGCGCAGGCCTCGTTCGAGGCTGATGCGCGTGTTGTTGACGGTGTGCTCCATGTCCGGGAGGCGCTCCTCCATGATCGTCAACATGTCGAGGTAGGTAGCGCCGATCTGGCGCGCAAGGCGCTGGCAACCGGCGTCGTTCTCTGCGCCGTCACACTTGCTCTCGACGTACAGCTGCTGCTGCTGGTCCAGGCGGCCGATGACCTCCTGCAGGCCCGTTTCCATGTCGCGGGCCACGTTGCCGGTCTGTTTCAGGTCCTCGACGACGGTGGTAGGGAACAGTCGAATGGTGGGGGTGTTCGCCAGTACGGACTGTGCGAATATCAGCAGGGTGCCTGCCAGCAGCAGTCCGAGTGTCGCCTGACGTCTCGCTGGGTCGGCAGCGATAGCGAGCGGGCGCTTGTTATTCATTTGTCGGTCCTCGTAGCCAGGTATGCCTGTCGGCGCGACGGGGGAGTTCGCGGCGACTTGTGCATACGCTAACCGGGGGTCGATGAATACAAGCTGAACCGGCTATTCGTAATTGTCCCTATTGCTTATCGTAATGCGAATCATTATCATTTTGGCCTGAATCGGCAAACCACTAATAAAATCCGTTGCTTACATAATTCTGCTGCGGATTTTAGGTGGGGCAGAACCACCCGGGACATGCATCCAATGAAGCGCAACGGCAGCACCCTCGCATCACTCAGGAAAGGCCAGAAAGGCGTTATCGCGTCCATCAACGCCGCAGATCCGCAGGTGCAGCGCCTGATGACCCTCGGTCTCGTCGAGGGTGCCATCGTCGAACTCGCCAGTTCCGCGCTTGGCGGTGATCCCATGGAATTCCGGTTATTCGGTCGCGGTATCTCGCTTCGCCAGGAGCAGGCCAGGCAGTTCGCCGTGTCTCCGGTAGCGGCGGGCGGTGACTAGAACCAAAGAAACCCGCGTCCCCGCCAACCAGATACCCGTTAGCCGGCGCGCAGACGCCAGCATAGCGGTTGTCGGCAATCCCAATTCCGGCAAGAGCACCCTGTTCAACCGCCTGACCGGCCTGCGGCAGCGTATCGGCAATTACCCGGGCGTCACCGTCGAGCGTCACATTGGCACGCTCAAGGTGGGAGACAAGTCCCTCGAACTCGTCGACCTTCCCGGCACGCACGCACTGAGCGCTCACTCCCTCGAGGAGCAGATCGCCGTCGACGTGATCCTCGGCCACATGGACGGTACGGCGACGCCGGACGGCATACTCGCCGTCCTCGACGGCACCAACCTCTACCAGGGCCTGTATCTGCTGCAGCAGCTGCTCGAACTCGAGAGGCCGCTGGTCGTTGCCCTGACGATGGCCGATGCGGCGGAACTCGAGGGCCTGAGGATAGATATCGAGGGCCTGACCGAGAAGCTCGGCGGCGTGCCGGTTTGCCCTGTCGTCGCGACGACGGGGCAGGGCGTCGAGAAGCTCCGCGACGCGTTGTCGCGGATCACCGAACTCGAGCCTCCCGAGCCCGGCAAGACGTGGCCTGAGCTTACCGCCGCTGCCCGCGAACTCGCCGGGCACGCGCCGGCCAACACGCGCATTGCCGAGGTCGAGCGGCTCCTGATTGACGGACCGAGCGAAGCGAAGCAGGAGTTCCTGTCGCGCTTCGACCCCGGCGCGCCGGCGGCGCTGCAGGAACTTCGCAGCCGCCTGTTCGGCAACGAGCCCCCACTCGCCATCGAGGCACGCGTGCGCTATCGCTGGGTCCGTGAAGTGCTTGACGAGGTCGTGCAGCAGGCACCGCCGTTCTATGGCTGGCAGGCGCGCATCACGTCCTGGCTCAATCAGCCGATACCCGGGACCATCGGGCTGTTTCTCGTGATGGCCATTGTCTTCCAGGCCGTGTTTGCCTGGGCGACGCCGATCATGGACCTGATTGATGCGGCCACGTCGAGTCTCGGCGCACGCGTGCACGATGCGCTCGGCGATGGTGCACTGGCCAGCCTGGTCGCCGATGGTGTCATCGCCGGCGTCGGCAGCGTGATCATCTTCCTGCCACAGATCATGATCCTGTTCCTGTTTATCATCCTGCTCGAAGACTCGGGCTACCTCGCCCGGGCCGCCTACCTGATGGATCGCGCGATGCGAGCGGTGGGGCTGTCCGGGCAGTCGATCATCCCGATGATCTCGAGCTTCGCCTGCGCGGTGCCGGGCATCATGGCCACGCGCGTCATACCGAATCGCCGCGACCGCATCGCCACGATACTTGCGGCGCCCTTCATGACCTGCTCGGCGCGGCTGCCGGTGTATGCGCTCCTGATTGCGGCGTTCGTCCCGGCCGGGTCGGTCGGCTTCCTGAACCTGCAGGGGCTCGTACTGTTCGGCCTGTACATGTTCGGAATCGTCATGGGAATCCTGACGGCGCTGCTGATTCGCAAGACCGCTTTGCGCGGGCCGAAACCCCCGTTTGCACTGATGCTGCCCGAGTTTCGCCGCCCGAACCTGCGCACCGTGCTGATGCAGCTCCTCGGCCGTGCGAAAGTGTTCCTGCAGCGCGCCGGTACCGTCATTTTTTCCGTCGCTGTCGTCATCTGGGCGCTGGCGTATTACCCGCGCTCCGACGACGTTGCGCCCTTCGTCGAGGCGCAGCAGGAGGCGCTGCCGGCCGAACTGTCGGGAGAAGAACTCGAAGTCGCGCTCGCGCAAATCGACAACCAGGCTGCGGCGATGCAGCTCGAACAGAGCTGGCTCGGCAGGGCAGGCCATTTCGTGGAGCCCGTCTTCAGGCCCCTCGGCTGGGACTGGCGCGTGTCTTCAGCGGTCATCGCCGGGTTCCCGGCTCGCGAGGTGGTCGTCGCAGTACTCGGCACCGTTTACGCGGTCGGCGACGAAGCCGACGAGGCAACCTTGTCGGGGCGTCTGAAGGCGGCAAAGTGGCCGGACGGCAGCCTCGTATTCACGTTGCCGATGGTCCTCGGCCTGCTGGTCTTCTATGCGTGCTGCCTGCAGTGCGTCGCGACGCTCGCGGTCATTCGGCGCGAAACCAATACCTGGCGCTGGCCCGCGTTCGCGTGGCTCTACATGACGGCGATCGGTTACGTCGGTGCGCTCCTCGTGTACCAGCTGGGCACCTGACACCGCCCGCAGTCCGTCAAATGCGACGTAATCGTCGTGGCTGACGCTTGAGTCTGCTGCTGGCCGCGACTACGCTTGATGTACAGCGGTCCGCCGTCGGAGCATCGGGGCGCCGGGCTGCACCACCGGGCAAAGATCGAGGGGAATGGCACATGAAGCAACTGCAAACAACAACACTGCGTAGCGTGGCTGCCGCCACGTTGATCTGCCTGCCGGCGCTGGCGGGCGCCGATGGCCACGGCATGAAAGCTACGGCGGAGATCAAGGGCTGTACGGACCCGAACATCTCCGGCACCGCTACACTGACGGAAAAGACCAGCGCCGAAGGCATAAAGGAAGTGACCGTCAAGATGATGGTGGAGGGACTCACGGACGGCAAACATGCGGTGCACATCCACGAGGTTGCCGCCTGCGAGCCCTGCGGCGCAGCCAAGGGGCATCATGACCCGGGTCCTTTCGGCCAGTCGCGACCCGATAGCGCTACGGATGACGTGCCGGCGGCGGACATCAATCACCCCTACCACATGGGAGACCTGATCAATATCGAGGTCAAGAACGGCAAGGGCAAGATGGTCCACACCACCAATCGCGTGACGCTGTCACCCGGGCGTCTGAGCATCCTCGATGACGATGGCAGCGCATTCATCATCCATACCAATCCCGACACGTATTGTGATGAGGAAGCGGACCTGAAGAAGGGCTGCGCAGGCGGTTCGCGCGACGCCTGCGGCATCATTCGCGCCGCACAATAGAAGGGGAACCTTCGGAAACAACCCGGCCCCGCCAGGCGGGGCCGGGTTTCTTGTCTTCCGATCACAGGCGGCTCAATTTCTCGCAGGCCGTTTCGAGCGTGGCGTCGTCTTTCGCAAAACAGAAACGCAAGCGGGTCCCGGTGAACGGTTGCTCGCAGAAGACCGTCAACGGAATCGACGCGACGCCGATTTCCTCGGTCCAGCGCTTGGCAAGAGCAACGTCGTCTTCGTCGCTGATGTCTCCGTAGTCGACGATCTGAAAAAACGTGCTTCGCGTCGGGTGTAGCCGGAAACGCGAATCTTCCAGCAGGCGGCAGAAGAGATTGCGCTTTTCCTCGTAAAACGCCGGCAGCCTCTCGTGAAATGCCGGGTTACTCTGCAGGAAGTCAGCCAGCGCATGCTGTACGGGTGTGTTTACCGCGAAAGTCGTGAATTGATGCACCTTGCGAAATTCCGTGGTCAGCGCGGCCGGTGCCATGCAGTAGCCAACCTTCCAGCCGGTCGCGTGGTAGGTCTTGCCGAATGAGGACACGACGAAACTTCGTTCCCAGAGTTCGTCGATGGCCAGGGCACTTGCATGCGGCTGACCGTCGAAAACGATGTGTTCATAGACTTCATCCGAGAGCAGGTACGCGTTCGTGCTCCGCAGCAGCTCCGCGAGCTTGCCGAGATCGTCAATCGAGAGGATTGAACCCGTCGGGTTGTGCGGGAAATTGATGATGACCAGCCGGGTCTTGTCGTTAAGTGTGTCTTCGAGGCGCTGCCAGTCGATCGAAAAATCGAAGCCGTCGTTACTGATTGCGAGCGGTACGTGCAACGTGCGCCCTCCGGCAAGCGTCACCGCCGGTTCATAGGAATCGTACGCGGGATCGAACACGATCACTTCGTCACCCGCCCTAACGACCGCCTGGATCGCGCTGAAGAGTCCTTCCGTCGCACCGGTGCACACGGTGATCTCGTCATCCTGATCGAGGTGCCGGCCCTGCATGTGCGCAGTCTTGGCGGCAATTGCTCGCCGCAGGGTCGGCACGCCCGTCATCGGCGCGTACTGGTTGGCGCCGCTCCGAAGGTAATGGTCGATGCGGTCGATCAGTTCGGCCGGGGGTTCAAAGCTCGGAAAGCCCTGCGACAGATTGATGGCCTTGCAGTCCTGCGCGAGCTGGCTCATGACCGCAAAGATCGTCGTACCGACGTCGGGCAGCTTGCTTGTAATCGGGACCTGCATACCGCGGCGACAATGACATCGTCTTCAGCGGCTTGTCAAACGCCGTGCTGCGCGCCCTGGTACGGCGTCGTTACGTTGAATCAGCGGAATTCGTATTTAAATTGAGCTAGTCTTTGACGACAACAAGAACGAGGGGGGTAATCATGGACAGACGACGTTTCCTGCAGTCTTCACTCGCAGCCAGTGTGGCGGCTGCGCTGCCGGCGTCGCAGGCCTTCGCGGCGCTGCAGGCGCTTACCCAGGTAACCGGCGATGTAAGAGCCGTGACCGGCGATCGCAGCGAGATATCGCTCGAGAAAGCCGCCGTACAGGAACTGGCGGACAGCCTGCGCGGTAACCTGCTGCTGCCGGGGAACGAGGGTTACGACGTGGCCAGGCGAGTCCTGAACAAGTCGATAGATCGCCACCCGGCGTTGATCGTTCAACCGACCGGAGTCTCAGACATTCAGAATGCCGTCACTTTCGCACGGGAGCGACAACTACTGCTTGCCGTCAAATGCGGCGGCCACAGTTTCGCTGGCAAATCAACGTGCGACGGGGGCATGCAGATCGACCTGTCATTGTTTCGCCACGCACGCATCGACCCGCAATCACGAACGGCGTATGTGGCCGGCGGCAGCTTGCTGGCCGCACTCGATCACGAAGCCATGGCCCATGGGTTGGTGGCGCCCGCTGGGACCGTGTCCCATACCGGCGTCGGCGGGCTGAGCACGGCCGGCGGTTTCGGGCGAATATCCCGGCGCTTCGGCCTGACGCTCGACAATATCAAGGGTGTGGATATCGTCACCGCAGACGGCAAGCTCCTGCATGCGAGCGCCGGTGAGAATCCGGACCTGTACTGGGGCGTCCGCGGCGGCGGCGGCAATTTCGGCATCGTCACGTCGTTCCAGTACGCATTGCACCCGATGCAGCGACAGGTCATCGGCGGCGATATCGTATTTCCGCTCGAACGCGCGCGCGAGCTTATCCATTTTTATGCCGATTTCTCCGTGCAGGCGCCCGACGACCTGTATATCGATTTCTACGTCAACGCCACGGCGTCGGGTCAGGGCAGCGGCGCGGGTTTTCACCTCTGCTACTCCGGTCCCGAAAGTGACGCGGAGAAAGTTCTTGCGCCTATCAGGAAGCTCGGTGAACCGGTGTTCACCAATGTCGGACCGGTCGACTACGTGGCCCTCCAGCGCAGCTGGGACTACTCCGACTTCCGCAACATCGGCGAGTACCTGAAGAGTGGATTCGTCAATGAATACCCGGACAGTATGCTGGATGCAGCGATTTCCGGGTTCGAGCCAGATCCCGGGCGCAATACAATGCTGTATTTTCAGCAGTCCGGTGGCGCGATCGGCCGGGTACCCGTTGATGCGACCGCATTCCCTCATCGCAAAGCACTGGCAGCGATGATGGTCCTGACCAGCTGGCCGCTCGATACAGACGGTTCTCCACACATCGATTACCTGCGGGACTACTGGAGCACGATCGAACCGCGAACGGACGGCTACTACACTGTCGATTCGGCCAACGAGTCGTCGCAGGTGCGCCACGGCAACTACCAGGGCAACTTCCCGCGGTTGTTAGAGGTGAAGAAGAAGTACGACCCGGAAAACCTCTTCAGGCTCAACGCGAACATCGCGCCGGCATAGGGCGAGCTACTGGGCGGACCAGCCGCCGTCGACGGGCAGTATCGCGCCGGTAATGGAGGCTGCGGCGTCGCTGCAGAGGTAGAGCACCAGCTCGGCGATCTCGTCGATCTGGACGAACTTCTTCGTGGGTTGCGCGGCGAGCATGACGTCGCGAACCACCTCTTCCTCGGTGATGCCACGCGCCCGCGCCGTATCCGCGACCTGACCCGTTACGAGCGGTGTTTCCACGTAAGCCGGTGCGACCGAATTCACGGTGATGTTCTTCTGCGCGAGTTCGAGCGCGACCACCTTGGTGAGACCGGCAACACCGTGCTTTGCGGCGACGTAGGCTGCCTTGTAGGGCGATGCCACCAATGCGTGCAGTGATGAGATGTTGATTATCCGGCCCCAGCCTGCCTCGATCATGTGCGGCGTCGCAGCGCGAATCGTGTGAAATGAGGACGACAGGTTCGTGGCGATGATGTCGTCCCATTTTTCCGGCGGGAAGTCCTGTATCGGCGAGACGAACTGTATACCCGCGTTATTGACGAGTATGTCGATCGCACCGAAGGTGTCGACGGCTTCCTGCACCATTGCGGTAATCTCGACCGGCTGGATCATGTTCGCCGGAGAGAAGACGACTGTCCCGGACCCTGCTTCGGCGACGGATTCGACCGCGGCGTCAATCTGCGCCTGATCACCAAGGCCGTTGACCATGACATTCGCGCCGCGCGCGGCGAGCTTTCGTGCAATACCGAGGCCGATGCCGCTCGTCGAACCGGTAACGATCGCCGATTTGCCGTTGAGAGTATCGATCTTATTCTTCCCAGTCTTTCGCGAGGTACTTCGAGCTTGCGAGGAAAAGGATAGCAGCAATGAGGTAGAAGCCGGTACCGGCGAGAATCGCGTACCGCAGCGAATCGTCGCCGAAACGCGCTTCCAGGTTGTCGGAGATAATCCCCAGCGCAACCGTTCCTGCACCGATGCCGATCAGGTTGTTGATAAACAGGAAGATGGCTGATGCCGTTGCCCGCATGGTCGGCGGGACGACGTGCTGGATCGCCGACAGGACCGGCCCTAGCCAGGCGAGCCCGAGGCCGGTCGGGATCAGCAACGCAAAAAACGTCATCGTCAGGTTCGGCGACAGTATCGCCAGCATGTAAAGCGGAATCGTCGCAAGAAATGCGATAGCCGGGATAATGACGTAATTACCGCGCTTGCCGGCGCCAAAGCGGTCCGCCATGTAGCCGCCTGCCCATGTGCCGGCGATGCCGCCGATCAGCAGAATCGAACCGAATACTACCGAGGCCTCGAGCAGTTCCAGACCGAAGCTGCGCACGAAGAACGATGGCAGCCAGAAGAACAGGCCATAGCCCATCATCGAAGAGGCCGCGGCGCCCAGCGAGATGAGCCAGAAGCTCGGTTTGTGCGAGAGCAGCTGGACGATCTGCGCGAGGGTCGGCGCCGGGGCATCCGGCCCCTTCACGTCGTACTGGCCCCGCGGCGGCTCCGCGACGGTCAGCTTGAATATCGGTGCAACCAGGATGCCGGCGATGCCGACCACGAAGAATGCGAAGCGCCAGTCGATCTTCGACGCGATGTACCCGCCGAACAGGATGCCCAGCGCGCTGCCGATCGGGATGCCGAAGGAGTAGACGCTGAGCGCGCGCGCGCGCTGGTGCGACGGGAAATAGTCAGAGATCAGGGAGTAGGCGGGAGCCACGCCGCCCGCTTCGCCGACGCCGACGCCGAGCCGGGCGAGGAACAGCTGCCAGAAATTGGTAGCGAGCCCACAGGCGGCGGTCATGCCGCTCCAGATGGTCAATGCAGCCGTGATGATCCAGGTGCGGTTCCAGCGGTCGGCGAGCATCGCGACCGGGATCCCGAGGCCGGTGTAGAACAGCGCGAACGCCAGGCCGCCCATCAGGCCGAGTTGCGTGTCGGTCAGCCCGAGATCCGCTTTGATCGGTACCGCGAGGATGCCGACGATCTGGCGGTCGATGAAGTTGAAGGTGTAGACGACGACGAGAATGAACATGACATAGGCGCGATAGCCCGGCGATTTCGTGTCCATTCTCATGGCGGTGCCTTATGCAAGACTAAAAGTGGCGGCGGGCCGGAAGAGGGGGTGCTTCCGGCCCGCCGCAGGACGATCAGAATACGTATTCGACCGTCGCGGTTACAGTCCTCTGCGTGCTACCGTGATCGCCCAACTGCTGCTATCATGCTGCAACGCAACAAACAGGCCAGGGCGGTTATGGCGATGTCCAAACCACGAATAATTCGCAAGTACGCTAACCGTCGCCTCTACGATACCGAGGCGAGCTGCCACATCAACAAGGAGGATGTGCGCAAGCTCATTGCGTCCGGCCATGATGTGCGCATTGTCGACGAAGGTAGTGGCGACGACATTACGCGAAGCGTGCTATTGCAGCTCGTGGCCGAACAGGAACTAGGCGACCAGATGCTGACGCAGTTCATCCGGTTTTATGATCATCCCATGCAGGGTGTGCTCGGCAGCTACCTGCAACAAAGTTTCGAGTCATTTCTGCAACAGCGGTCGACGTTGCAGGAGCAGATGCAGGAAATGATGAGGAGTGGACCTTTTGCCGTGATGAAGGACGTTGCGAAGCAGAACATCGAAGCCTGGCAGGCCATGCAGACGGCATTTCTGGAAACCAAAGTGAAGAAAGACGATGACTGACGAAGACGAGAAGAAACGACTGTTGCCGCCCGAAAAGGCCCGCGAGATCGATCATGAATTGCGCGGCCGGCTGGCTGTTGCCACCCGCGGCGTCTCTCCCGTCGACGTTGCCGCAGCCGTTGTCGACTGGGCGGGGCACCTCGTGCTGTCGCCCGGCAAACTGCTGTCACTGGCGGAAAGCGTGGCGCGCAACGGCGTGGAGCTGGCGAAGATCAACAGCAGGGTGATGAAACCCAATGGCGAAGACCTGCCGCAGATAGCTGATCGCCGGATGCTCTCCGAGGATTGGCAGAAGTGGCCTTTCAACGTCTTTGCCCATGGCCACAGGCTCGCCAAGGCGCTGGTCGCAGAGGCGACCACCGGTGTCGACGGGGTCAGCGAGGATCACGAGCAGCTGGTCAGCTTCCTCGCGAACCAGCTAGTCGAGTTGGCATCCCCCGCGAACGTGCCGTTTACCAATCCCGAGTTCATCCTGGCGACACGGGAACAGCGTGGCGCGAACCTCAAGCGCGGTGTACACAACCTCGTGGAAGATCTCAGGCGCAAGCGCAACGGCGAACTCCCGCAGGGTCTCGAAGAATTTGTCGTGGGCAAAGATATCGGTATTACGCCCGGGAAGGTGGTTTACCAGAACCGGCTATTCGAGCTGATCCAGTACAAGCCGCAGACCGAGGAGGTCGTGTCGGAGCCGGTCCTGATCGTGCCGGCCTGGATCATGAAGTACTACATCCTCGACCTGTCACCGCGGAACTCGCTCGTCCAGTACCTGGTCAGCCAGGACGATGGCGTAATGACCGCGATCGATGCGGTCAGCACGATAGTGCCCAAGCGCAAGATCCACTCGGTTGGCTACTGCCTTGGGGGCACACTGCTTTCGATCGCGGCGGCCTACATGGCCCGCGAGAGTGACGACCGGCTGAAGACAATGACGATGTTTGCCGCACAGATCGATTTCCGTGAGGCGGGCGAGATTACGACGATGCTCGGCGAGGGTACGTTTGCGTTTCTCGAGGCGCTGATGCGCAAGCAGGGCTATCTCACCATGGAAAACATGACCGGTGCTTTTGCCGCCCTGCGTGTCTCGGACCTGGTCTACGATCCTGCGTTTCAACGCTACCTGCTCGGAAAGGACCGCAGCCTAAACGACCTGATGGCCTGGAATGAGGACGGCACGCGCATGCCATACAAGATGCACACCGAGTACCTGCGCAACTGCTACATGGAAAACAACCTGGCCGAAGCCCGCTACGAGGTCGACGGCAAGCCCGTTTGCGTTGGAGATATACAGGTACCGACGTTTGTGCTGGGCACCGTAACGGACCATGTCGCGCCATGGAAATCGGTCTACAAGCCCATGCGATTGATGAACAACGAGATGACCTTCGCGCTGACGACCGGTGGTCACAATGCCGGTATCGCATGCGGCCCCGACCATCCGCGGCGCAAACACTGGATCGCGACGCGTCAGCCGGGCGATCTGTATACGGACCCGGACCAGTGGATGGCGCAGAACGAACTCGTGGACGGCTCCTGGTGGCCGGCGTGGGATGCCTGGCTGGACGAGCGCAGCAGCGGACGCGTGAAAGCGCCGTCGATGGGCAAGCCCAAGGCGGGCTACAAGCCCATGCGCGATGCGCCGGGGCTGTACGTATTCGGCTGATTTTTGCGGTGCATACAGAAAAGTCTGCGCGGAGTTGAGCTTTAGGTGCTGGCAAGCTCCAAAA
>WOR8_10000853_pt1 | contig 39462 bp, 34 predicted proteins | sample DeeMarSeWOR38_10_FD_19890 | JGI IMG/M metagenome (IMG submission 19890) | reverse complement strand
TTATATTGTTTCCCCCATTTATATAATTTTTTATATTTATTATTTTATTTTGCTGAATCGTAAATATGTTTTAATATTTAAATGCTTTTTTCATAAAATTCTCAAGATAAATATCATTGAGATGTTTTTTATAAATTATTTTTTAAAATATTTTTAAGATAAAGATTTTATTGAATGAAGTAATATTTTATTTATTAATGGATCAATTTTATTTTTTATACCAATTTCCACAATTTTGCCATTTATTGAATCTATTTCAGTTTTTTTACTATGTAAAATACTTTGTAACATAGAAGAATGATTTTCTGATGTGTCTTTGATTACTTCTTTTGTTTTTTTAATCATCTCAATATTTGAAAGATTTAATCCTTCTACATTTGCAATTTTTGTTGATTCGTCACATATTCTTTCTAATAACCTTTCAAGTATTGGATTTTTTAAAAGATAACCATTTTTACATTGAAAAAAAGCTGATAGTGGATTAATTGATGAATTTACTATTGCTTTAATCCATATCTCTTTGATGATATCCTTACTAATATTTGTTTTAATTTCTGAATCATTAAACAGATTTTCAATTTCTTTTATCCGTTTTGTTATGTCGCCATTTAACTCCCCAATTATCGTTTTTCCTATACCTGTATGTTTAATTCTTCCAGGTTTTGAAAAAATTGCCCCATGTGTTGTAATTCCTGCAACAATTTTTTCTTCATCAACATAGTCTTTTATTTTATCTATGTTGTCCAATCCATTCTGAAGAGATATAATTATAGTTTCTTCATTAATTATATCAATCAATTGCCCTATTGCAAATTCAGTATCATATGATTTTACAGTCAAAAATATTAAATCAGGTTTGAGTTTGATTTTATCTAATGAGTGTTCAGCAGATATTTTTACTTTTAAGTTGGTTTTTCCCTCAATTACCAAGTCTGATTTTTTAATTGCTGATATATGTGGTTTTTTACCAATTAAAATAACATTGTTTTTTTTATTAAGTAAAGCTCCAAATAACGATCCAATAGCTCCAGCACCCATTATGACTATATTCATACCAGTATTCCTATCTCCTTACATTTTTTATTTATTTCTTTTTCATTCATTGCTATTAATGGATGTAGAACTGGGATTTTAAAAATTTTTTTTAGCTGTCTAATTTCATATAATGTTTTTAAAGGTTGTACATAAAGAGTATGATTTGTAACAAGGGCATTACATTTTTTTTCAAAAGCAATTTCATTTATTTTATTATTTTGATTTTTTGACGTAATTGTAAATATTTCTGACTTAACAAACCAGTCATTGATAAAAGAGTTCAAAATACTGTCATTTGATTTATTCCTGTTTATAAATATTGTTTTACACCCTCTACGCAATAAATACCATGATGCCAAAATTGATTCTGGACTATCAATAAGTGCTAAAACATTACCTTGAGAACCAAAAGGTAGACCTCCAATGCAATAAATCTTTTTAGTGAAAATAAATGCTTTTGTATTTCTTACTTCAATAAATAACTCTATATCAGGATTATTTAAATTAACTCTTGCATTAGTTGCTTTTACAACATCATTGCCAATTTTTATTGCAATTTCCTGACTGTTAAAATTATGTTCTCCAGTTCTTGTAACTCTTAAAGCAAATGTCTTATTTTTATTCAAAATATCTTTTGAAATGCTTACAACTAGCTTTGATATGCAATCTATTTTGCTTTCAGTTAGTAAAGCTGGGCTTACTGATTTTATTCCAAAAATATTTTGTAAAAATGATAAACATTTGCTAATCTTATCAGTATAAACGTATATCCGTCCCCGCTCTTTTTTGATAATAAATTTCAAGTTTTTTGATTCTAATGCATTTTTAATATTTGTTAAAAGTATGTTTTCAAAACGTTTGCGAGTTTCTTTACCTTTTAATGCAATTTCAGCATATCTGATGATAATTAATTCATATTTCACAAACTGCAAATTGAATTTTATTACATTAATATTTGGTAAATGTGCAGGGGGAGGGATTTGAACCCGCGAACCTCTACAGGAACAGATCTTGAGTCTGTCGCCTTTGACCAGGCTTGGCTACCCCTGCAAAAGATAAGCGACATTGAGTTAGTGATAATAATAATTTATGTATAATTAGTATTTATTGAAATTTTTATCTAGGATACATATTGTAAATGAGCTTAATTAATAAGTTATTAGTAGTTTTGTAACGTAAAATTGTATTTTAAAGCAAATGCAACATTTTTTTGTTATTATTGTTACATAACAATTATATATAATTTTTAAAATATAATTATTGAATATAAATTCTGCCTTGGGGGTCTAGCTGGGAAAACACCTCCCCTCTTTTTCTCCCCTTCTAGACCCTATTGGTCTTATATGATTATTTACAGTAGTAAGTTATTATTTTTATTTACGTAAAAGTATATATATCATGAAGATTAATAATATTAAGTTTAATGGATAATAAAAAAATAGTAACCATTGCTATGATTTTATTACTTACTCCTTCTATCATATCTAATGTGGCAGAGGGTGGCTTAAATGACAGTGATTCTTTCAGGGGTGTAAATTATTATGGAAAGGGATTTAGATATAATATACAAGGATGGGTTTATGTTCATATTGAAGGAGAACCTTATGAAAGAGGATATCAATATGGATATCTAGCTTCTGAAGAAATAATTGATATGATTCACAGGTGGGGTAATTTTGCTCATGGAATAGATTTCATGAAAAATTTTGATAGAAAAGGACAACCTGATAACTATTATAAGTTGTCAGAATCATGGTGGAAAATTTGTAGAACAAAGTCAATGAAATCCTATTATAAAGTAACACCAAAAGAATATATCCAAGAAATAAGAGGAATTACCGATGGAATAAAAGAAAAAAATGGTAAGGTTTTCGGTCGTGAAATTGAATTTGAAGATATTCTAGCAGCTCAATATGTACAGGAAGTTATGTTGAGCATTAAAAATTTTAAATATAGATTTCATCCCTTTCATGGAATTTTTAGTATCAGTAAATTAAGAAATCTAATATCAATAATAAAAAATAGTATAGTTACTAAAGACATATTAAAAGAAACTGACCATCTTGGACATTGTAGTGCATTTATTGCAACTGGTGATGCGACCAAAGATGGAGGCATTGTTATTGGACATTCTACATATTTTAATAAATATATTGCACAACGGTGCAATATCATATTAGATGTAAAACCATCGAAAGGCTATAGATTTGTTATGACAAGCCCTCCTGGATCGCTTTGGAGTCAAGAAGACTTCTATATAAATGAAAAGGGGATTGTTTTAACAGAAACAGAATATGCTGTTAAGGGACCATGGAAAAAAGGAATTCCAAAAGGGGTGCGAAGCAGAACGGCAATTCAGGAATCAGACAGCATCGATGATGTGATAAATATTTTACAAACTGGTAATGATGGGTTAATACCAAATGAATGGTTAATTGGAGATATAAAAACAGGGGAAATTGCATCCTTTGAACAGGTACTTTTTAATACACCTGTAAAAAGAACTTTTAACGGATTTTATAGTTCTTATGTTATACCACATGATCCAAAAGTTCAAAGGGAGTTATATGGAATTGTTAGTTTTATGCCTCGTCTTCAAAATTTATTACAAAATATCTATGCAGGAGGAAGAGATAAGAAGTTCCAAGAATTAGAAAAACAATACTATGGTAAAATTGATGCGGAAATTGCTAAAAAAATCCTAGGATCTGATTCAATTTCAAATGGCATGACAGATGGTAAAATTACTACATCAAAATTAATGAAAAACTTAGGTTTATTATTGATTATGGGGAATCCTAACGGAATTGTATATAAACCAACTGATGAAAATAAAAAAAAATTCCACGGAATTACAGATTTACCGGTTAGTGGATGGGTCGAAATATACCCAGCTATTTCAAATAGTAATAAATTACATAAATTAATTGATTACAATAATGTGATAAAAAAAGAAAAGTTATTATGGAATTTTGAAACAAAAAACCAAAACCTGAAATCAACAAGCTATTTAGTCTATGATGATATTGTTTATGTTTCACTTTCTCAAGGTTCAAATTTAGCATTAGATTCAAAGAACGGTAAAGAGATTTGGAACAGAAAAATCGAAGATGAAGTCTTTGATTTTGAATTATCTGAAAATCTAGTTTTCATAGGAACAGATAAAGGAATTTATGCAATCGATAAAAAAACAGGTGATATAAAGTGGGTTCAACAACTAGGGGAAATAAAATCAAAACCAGTAATAGTAGATAATATTGTGATAGCAGGAATTTCAAATGGTGATTTATACGCCTTTGATATTGACTCTGGGAGAATCGAGTGGCAATTAAATAATCTAAACCTACAGACAATATCTGAAGCACATCGATATACTATTTGTATTTGTTCAGATAATAAATGTTATTGTTATGATATTAAAAATAAAGAAATAAAATGGGAATTTACCTCAGGCGGAAAAATTACTAATCCCCCAAGTTTTAATGGAAATACAGTTTACATAGGTTCCTGGGATGGAAATCTATATGCAATTGATTTAATTAATGGAGAAATCAAATGGAATTATAAAACAGGTTGGGGAATAGATACAACTCCTGCTGTTTCTGAAGGAGTTGTCTTCACAGGATCAACTGATAATAATTTTTATGCTCTAGATGAAAAAAGCGGTGAATTATTGTGGTATTATACATGTAAATCAGCAATTCATTCATCTCCAGTTGTACATGATGGATATGTGTTCTTTGGATCCGATGATGGGAGATTATATGCATTAGATGAAATCAGTGGAAAACAGGTGTGGAATTATGCACCAGAATATTCTATAAATAACGGTTGTATAAATAATTACATTACCACTCCAATTCTTTCAGATCCAATCATTCAAAATAATGTTGTTTATATAAGTGCAAATGGAAGTATCTATGCACTTGACACACAAACTGTCAAAAAAGAAAAAGACAATAGTTTAGAAAAATCTGTTTTGTACGATAATATGATAATATATGTTTTCTATATATTATTATTTTTTGGAATAACAATTTTAGTATATATTAATTATAAAATGAAAAGACAAAAAAAAGGGAAGAAATTATTAAATATTGATAAATTAATAAATGATGATATTTATAAAAAGGAGAATAAATTTTAATCTTAAGGGGGAAAAACAATCGCAAAAAGAGAATTCTGGAATTCTAGATTTGCCTTCATCATGGCAGCAATAGGTTCAGCAGTAGGACTGGGGAATGTCTGGAGATTCCCCTATGTTTGTTATAATAATGGAGGAGGGGCATTTCTAATTCCTTTTTTTGTAGCGATTTTTTCAGCTGGAATTCCTCTTTTAATTCTTGAATTTTCAGTGGGCCACTTCTTCAAAGGAACGCCACCAAAAGCATTTGAAAATGTTGGTAAAAAATGGGAATGGGCAGGATGGCTTACCGTTCTAATGCCTTTTATTGTAGCAATATACTATGTTGTTGTAATGGCATGGTGCTTTTCTTATATGGTTTATTCAATTGACTTAAGATGGGGAGAACAAGCAGGAGCGTTCTTTTCAGGTTTCCTAGGAGATACAGGAAGTCCTCTTATCATGGGAAGTATAAGTATACCCATTTTACTTGGGCTTATTGCTGTTTGGGTCAGCATATTTCTTATACTTTATAAAGGTGTTAAAAGAATAGGAAAAGTAGTTGCATTAACTGTTCCTTTACCAACGGCTCTATTAATTATCTTGACAATAAGAGGTTTGACTCTCCCAGGCGCAATTGACGGAATTAGCTATTATCTCACACCTGATTTTTCAAAACTTGGAGATGTAAATGTATGGCTTGCTGCTTATGCACAGGTATTTTTTTCTTTTAGTCTTGCTCAAGGTATAATGATAACCTATGCAAGCTTCTTAAAAAAGAAATCTGATCTTACAAATAATGCATTCATAGTTGCACTTGCTGATGCAGGTACTGCATTTTTAGCAGGGTTTGCTGTATTTAGTGTCGTTGGATACTTATCCTTTTCCCAAGGAATAGGAATTGATAGTTTAACTATGGCCGGACCGGGACTAACCTTTATTACATATCCAACAGCAGTCTCGCTTCTACCTTTTGCTGCATCACTATTTGGTATATTCTTTTTTATTGCGCTTTTAACCTTTGGAATCGACTCTGCGTTTTCTATGATTGAGCCGATCTCTGCAAGTATCAATAGTAAATGGAATATATCAAAAGCAAAAGCAACAGGTATAATGTGTATCCTTGGTTTTTCTTTTAGTATAATTTTCACTACAGGTGGTGGGATATACCTATTAGAAATTTTAGATCATTTTGTTACAAATTTTGGTCTTGTAGCAATTGGTCTATTGGAATGTTTGATATTTGGTTGGCTATTTAGATTATATCGATTAAGAGAACATGCAAATGAAACTTCAGATATATTAATTGGTAAATGGTGGGACGTTTTAATAAAATACATCATCCCACTAATTTTATGTCTTTTATTATTTATTACAATAGTGCAAAATATTATAAATAATCCATATCCTGAATACCCCGTTTGGTTAATTATTATTGCAGGTATAGCTCCATTATTAATTATTTCAATTGTATCGTTTATTTTGATGAAAATTAAGGGAAAAAAGGAGGATGAGCCGGCATGAATTTACCATTATCAGCCATTGTAATGCTTATTTTTGGAGTGGTAATTCTATATGGCGGTCTTGCATATTTTTTATATAGAGCCTTTAAAAGTAAAAATAATTAGAATTCTTTTGTAGCAGGTTTTGGGATAATTGATTCTTCAAAAAGACTTAGTTTTTTTAACAGTTTTTTATCATATTCGAAATCAAAGTCATAAAAAATATCTTTTAAAATTAACGGTTCAGCAGGTGCCAAACCAAAATCAATATTTTTCAAGGGACTTTCTAGTGCTTCAATAATTTGTGATTTTTCTAATTTTCCATTTCCAATTTTTATTAAAGCAGAAGCAATTTTTCTGATTTGATGCCAAAGAAATGTTTGTGCAAAAAAATCTATGACTATAAAATCATTTTCTATATTAAAAATTATATTGTTAATTGTTCTAATTGGATCTTTAAATGATTCTAATTTAGAGAAATTACTAAAATTATGCTCCCCAGTAAAACAAGCTGATGTCTTCATTATTTTTTCAATATCAAGATCGTCAGTTAAAAGATAATATCGATATTGCCTTAATTTTGCATATCTAGGATTAAATTCCGGATCAACCTCCTTAATTCCATAAACTAGAATTGATGATAAGTCTTTATATAAACTTGTTAAAATGCTTTTTTTAGATGCATTTGTGTAAAATGCAACAACATTACTTAATGCAGATACACCCTTATCAGTTCTACTTGCAGATCTAAACCTAGATTCATTTGTATCCTTAATAAAACCATGTTTTACTAGTGATTTTATCAATTCACCTTCAACAGTCTTTAGACATGGTTGTCTTGCATAACCATAAAAATTTTTTCCATTATAAGCAAATTTAACCGCTACTCGCACAATATTAGTATTACTAGTATTTATTATAAAAATTATTATCTTATTTTAAATTGAAGGCATTTTATCCTCAGGTGAGATATTGGTTACATTGCATGTTTAGCTACCAAAACAATATATAATATTTTTTTGGGGCGGTAATGAACGGGGTATTGGTAAACCAATAAATAAGAAAGAAGTTCTTCACCTTTTAATCCCATTCCAATTATATATGTGAAACGTTGTTTTGGATAGCTCTTATTTTTTTCATATAAACTATCAGATTCCAGCACTATATTCTGATTTATAATATCTGTAGATAAAACATGTGAATTTGGAGCAGGTTTTATCTGTTTATTATTGTTTTTTTTGAAATAATCTAGCAATGTAACCAAAGCATTTATCACCTGAGTTTCAAACTGAATAAAAAATATCTTTTTTACAACAGATGATTTTTGTTTACTTATTTCCCAGGTATTTGTCAATTCTTCAATATACTTTATTAAAGAATCTTGATCTTTGCAGATTATTTTTGGTTGAGAAAAAGACGATTTTTCAAAGTTACATTTTTGATTTATAGCTTCATATTCGCAAATAAATTTTAATCCATTAAGAGCTAATGGAATATTTTTCATTTTGTCTTCTCCTCTTAAAACATATCAATTAATTAAAATAAAAAATTTTTTTACAATAAATTGTACGAAATTAAAAATATCTCGGATAATTATTACTTTATGTTCAATAGTAACTTTTATCATTAGAAAGGTTATTTTTTGAAGTTTTGAACAAAATCAAAAGATTTATCTTTGATTTTTGAATAATAACCAAATAAAAATCATAATAAAAAAAAATTCTGGGGTGATCTATAGATGCAGGATTTAGATTCAAAAGATCATAAGATAATATATAATCTATTTTTAAATTCAAGAGATTCTTTTTCTTCTATAGGAAAAAAAGTAGGACTACCAAAAACTGTTGTAAAATACAGAATTGATCGACTTGTCAAAGAAGAAATTATCCAAAATTTTAATGCAATGATTGATGTATTTAAATTAGGATATACAGTTTATAGATTAAACTTTGTATTTCAATATGCTTCCCCTGAAAAAGAAAATGAAATAATCAACTATTTTAAAAATTATAAAAATACATGGAGTGCTTCTTCTGCTAAAGGAAGATATGATTTTACAGCCACCCTTTTAATAAAAAATCAAAATGATTTCTATTCATTTTATGAAGAAACTTTAATTCGCTATAGATATTTTTTAAAAGAAATTAATTTTTCTCAGCTTTACGAAAAATTTGGTTATAAACATGGTACGTTATTTTCTGAATCAAACCATACTGATGAAAAGGCATATGAATATCGATTTACTGGCCAAACCATTGAGATTGATAAGGTGGATTATCAAATTCTTTCTTTATTATCTAAAAATTCAAGAACACCAAGCATTGAAATAGCCAAAAAAATAAATATCACATCAACCACTGTTTTAAACCGTATTAAAAAATTAATAGAACTTGGAATAATCCAAAGATACTCAGTTACAATTGACATGAACAAACTAGGATATAAAACATTTAATGTTAATTTATCACTAAGAAATTATGAAAAAAAGAAATATATTATTCGTTATTTAAGCAACATACCATTTATTTGGGAGGTGCATAAGGCAGTTGGCGGCTGTGATTTAGAACTTTCTATTTTTACATTAAACTTTGAACATTTTCACAAATTAATGGAGGATATAAGAAATAAATTTCCAGAAGATATTACTAATTATGATTATCTTTATGTAACAAAAATACATAAAACAAATTTCCTACCAGAAATAGATTGAAAAATCATTTTTTCTTTTTTATATTATCTAAAACGTTATCAATTCTTAATTTTAATTCTTTAATATCAATAGGTTTTTCAATATAGTCTTCTGCAATCATTGCTCCTGCATTAACAGCTAAACTATCTGAACGGGCCGTTAAGAAAATAACAGGGATATTCTTCCATGATTGATGGGCCCTTAATTTGTCAAAAACTTCCCATCCGTTCATCTCAGGCATCATAATATCAAGTATGATAAGATCAGGAATTAACTTTTTTTCTAGAAGTTCAAAACATTTACTTCCACTTTCAGCGGTAATAATTTCATATTCATTTGGATAAAGTTCTTCAAAACCAATTTTTATGGAGAAAATTTGATCCTTTTCATCATCTATTATCATAATTTTTTTCATGCTTCTCAATCTTCCTAATATATTTTAATTATCTTAAATTTATGTATCATCCTTGTATAACGGAAGAGTAAAATGTACAGTTATTCCTTTTCCAAGTCCTGGGCTTTCAATCCATATTTTTCCATTATGTCGTTCTATTATTTTTTTACAAATAGTCATACCTAGCCCACTACTCTCAAAGTCATGGCGTGATTTATCAGCCTTGTAAAATTCTTCAAATGCATGTTTAATTTGTTCTTTTGTCATACCTAAACCAGTGTCTTTTATTGAAATTTTTACATGGTTTTTTTCTTTTATTGCATCAATTGTTATTTTACCAAATTCTTCGGAATATTTAACTGAGTTTTCTATCAGATTTGAAACAAGTTCTTCTAATCTTAACTTGTCAGCTTTTACAATAATTTTTTTATTAATATTGTTTTTAATTTCTATTTTCTTACTTTTTAAAAGATCTGCCTTATTTTGAATTATTCTTGTTAATTCATATTTTATATCAATTTCTTCAAGGGAAAATTTAGTATTTGGAGAATTTAGTTTTGCAAGTTCAAGGGTTTTAATAGAGATATTTTTCATATATTGAACATTTCTATTTAAAACCTGTAAAATCTCAATTTTTTTAGCATTTGTCTCCTGTTTTTCTAAAACTGGAATTAAAACTGTAAGAGGCATAAGAGGGCTTTTTAGATCATGACTGAGTTGATTAATAAATTCATCTTTCTGTTGTAAAAGCTGCTCAACTTCCTTAGTTCTTTCTTTTATTCTTATTTCAAGGTTTTTATTAAGAGTATTTAATTCTTTTCGAGCTTTAACTAAATCTTTATTGATCTTTTCAAGATTCGCAGTTTTATCTTCCAATTCTTCAGTTCTTTTTGTAACAAGTTTTTCAAGATTTTCACTATATTCTTTCAAACTATCCTGAGATTCTTTTAGATCCATTGTCATTTTATTAAAAGCAGATGTTAGTTCACCTATTTCATCTCTTGATCTAGCTTTTACTTCACTACCAAGCTTTCCCTTACTCATCCACCTAACACCAGTAATTAGTTCCCCAACAGGTTTAGTAATAAATCGGTTGAAAATTGCAAAAATTAATAAGAATGATATTATAATAAAAATTGTTGAAGAAATAAATGTTGTTGAAATCATTTCTCCCTTTATTTCCTCTAAGCTTGAAATATAAAAGAAATATCTTAATGAATAATCATGTCTTCCCCATTCATCTATATATGGGTATACAATCTCCATATATTGTTTATTTTCAAAAATCTGCATCGTTGATGAAGAGGAAGTAATTCTTTCCATTAATTCATCATTTTCAATATATCTTTCACCAAAAGTTGCCTCATCATATTTTGTTTTTTCAATTATTTCATTTGTATCAAACAGGATTTTACCATTAATATTCATTATTATTATTTGATAAACATTTTTATTTAGTTTCATCACATCTTCAACAATTTGATTAAATTGATAAAAGCCAGATTCATAGTAATAATTATAATTGTTAACCATTGTTGCTGCTGATAAACTGGAATAAGATTCTGCACTTTCAAGTAATGAACTCTTTGCAGAGTTATATTCACGGTCAAAAATTACAAGAGAGCTAGATAAAAAAACCAAAATAAGTATAAAAAAAACAGGCAGTATAATTTTTATCTTAAGACTATAAATTTTTTTCATACCAACTAATACCTCTAAAACTGCCAATTATTTAAATTCAATATCCTCCACTGCAATCATCAAGCTTGGGCCAGGTTCCCATGCAATATAGTTTGTTATAGAATATACACACTTTGGAATATAAAGAGGAATCCATGCTACATCTTCCATAGCAATTCTAAATCCATCTTGCATTAATTTAAGCCTATCAGCAGGATATAAAATATGGGAAACATTTTCACCAATTCTATCCACTTCAGAATTGGAATAATATCCAAGATTATACGTTCCAACTCCTGCTTCATGATCAACAGTTCTAAGCATGTAATCAAATATTTCCCCCCCATCACCAGTTGCTGCTAGCCATCCAAGACTATAAAATGAACAGTTCCTAGAAAAAAGCTTCATGTAATACTCATCAGTAGGTAAAAAGTTTAATTTAATATCAATAATTCCAGATAGTTGAGATTGTATTAATTTACAAATAAGTTTTAAATTATCTGCTTCCTCATGACAGTCCAATTCAATTTCAAAACCATCTTCATAGCCCGCTTCTATCATTAGATCTTTTGCCTTTTCTAAATCATATGGCAATCTTTCAATATTAGGATTATAACCAAAAATTAAAGGTGTAACAAATTGAGATGACGGCTCAGCGAAATTTGATCCGTTTAAAACATCATTTATAATTTGTGATATGTTAATAGAATGATATATTGCTTTTCTAACTCTAACGTCTGATAAAGGATTTTTCTCTCCAGGGAATCCAGCACTATCATATTCTCTGAAATCAAAACTTAAAAAGATAACAGTAGGTTGATAACAACGTCCAACTTGTAAACCTGAGGTGTTTTTTATTTCATCATAATATCTTGGCGAAATATGACTGACTATTTCTACTTCACCTGAAACAGTTGCGTTTTTCATCTCTTCGTTATCTTTAATTATTTTAAAAGTAACATTTTTGACTTCTAAATCTTCCCAATAATCATTAAAACTTTCTAGTTTCACATATTTATCTGGTACATATTCAATTAATTTGTAAGGTCCAGTCCCAATAGGTTTTTTTTCAGAGTTGTTTTCCTCCAAATATTTTTTTGAAGCTATTGGGATATCAACAAGCTTGTTCAAAAGAATGGGACTGGGTTTTTCAGTTATGATATCCACCGTATAATTATTTACAATTTTTACCTCTTTAACTGATAATAATAAATCCCTTAAAACATGTCTTTCATTTCCTTTAATCAAATCAATAGAATATTTTACATCTTCAGATGTAAAATTATATCCATTATGAAATTTCACATCTTTCCTAAGATAAAACCTCCAGGTAAGGTTGTTTGGATTATTCCATGAAGTTGCAAGTTTAGGTTTAGTTCTAAAAATTTGGTCAAATTCTACTAAGCTGTTAAAAATGTTCATATTTATCATCATAGTAGTAACATCATAACTCTCCAACCATGGATAAAAACCATAGACATTCTCCCCAATGCCTATTATTATTGAGTCCCTTACTTGTGTGTTTGCATTAACATTCTCAACCTGATCAATACAGCCCGTTAAACCTGAACATATCAAAATAACTAGAATTAACATAGATGGTGTTTTATAAAGGTTAATTTGGCTCATATGTAAAATACTCCTAGTTATCTCAAATTATATCAAATTATATTAAAGCATTGATTTATCAAATAATATCAATTTTCAGTAAGAATTTTTGTTATTATACTCTTTTCTGCCTTTCGTAAATTTTCAAGTGTAACATCTTTATTAACTCCAATTAATTTTGACAATTCCTCACTTGTTATTCTTCTAGGATAATCATAATATCCAAGTTCTCTTGCAGAATTTAGTATTTTTTTCTGATTGTCTGAAAGATTGGAAAGAATATCACATTCTTTTTGTTTTAATTTTTGAATTTTTAGTCCTTTAATACCCCATAGAATTTCCATTGCCTTAAAAAATCTCTCAACATTATCATCAGTTCCTTGAATGATATATATGTGTTTTCTATTATTTGTCATGATATTCACCTTCATTTATGTCAAATAATGATGTTTCAACTTGTGTAATTATTGTGTTATTCAGTTTTTCCATGTATTTACCTCTTATAAATCACTAATTTTATCTTTATTTTATTTTATATCTAGGATGTATCTAATCAAAAATTTTATTTTTATAGAATTGAACAAAATAAAGAATATATAAAAAAACATTTAATATGTTCAATATACGTCTTAAAATATAATCAATGAAATATAATTAAATTCCTAAGAGATACAGTAATCTTGGATAATAATTTAACAAGCGCTCAAATAGATTAGAAAGCACGTTTGTAATACTTTTAGACTGCCATTTTACTGTAAATTCTCCCCAATCGCTCTCAGCACCTATCGGAATATCTCGGACCTTTGAACGAATAGTATAATTTCCCTTCTCAGTAAATGTATGACTTAATATTAGTTCATCACCTGAACCATAAGGTCCAAGCCAATTTGTAAAGTTTCCATCTCCCCAATCAATATAATATTCCAGCTCATCTCCATCTGGATCAGTAGAAACAAAAGAATAATTATACTCAACTCCTACTTTATGACGTGATGGGCCATCAATATCAGGTGTTTCAGGGGGATCATTTTCTTCAATTTCATAAAAACAAAGACTAGGATCGCCAAAAAGATTTGCCTCATAATAAACCCATCTTATACATGATCTATTAATTATTGCCAGATTATCTTCCTTTGAATCAGCATTTGCCTTGCCAATTTGTGGGATATTCTCACCAAAAACAGCATCCCAAAACTCTCGATGAAATCGCTGTGAATCACCATCTGTGCTATATGACCAGAACCAGCCGTATCGAGCATTCCAAATGCCTGCGAAAGCGCCTGTATCAGTCTTTACTGTAAAATATTCTGCGATGCAGTCTGCCTCATCAAAACCACCGGCCATACAACCCTGAGAATAGATAAAACAATAATCTGTATTGGTAAAATCATAAACATTATCGTTATACATTTTCATATTATATTCATAATAAGAGTGCCCCAGATGATTAATGAAATGAACTCCCTCGTTAATAACATTAATCATTTCTTCCTTAGGCCAATCATTACCCTCCCAATCTCTATCATATAAATATGTAAAAGTATAATTTTCAGAGGGAAAACCAGTTGTTGTATATCCATCATCTGAACAAGCATCAATTAGTTGATCCATATAATTTCCACCCCAAGTTGCAATACCATAATCCCCCATATATTCACCAGAAAAACAAGCATTTTTAAGATATTCAAGTTCAGGGTCCTTATTTATATAAGCAACTGTTTTAGATACAAAATTATTGACATCATCTATATTATCAACACAAGCGCGACCTACATACACATCTGCTATTAGATCAACGTCTTCACCATCTGCTCCATCGGTAGGTTCTCCCCACTTATCATCACCATCATAGTTATATGGACCATTTAAACAGGAGTAATAAAGATCAGAAGGCAAATATGTTTCATAAGGAGTTGTTTCCTCATCAAGACCATATACCCAAAGAATCTTTGCTGGAACAATATCATGATCGCCACCTAACAACACATAATTTATGCCCCAATTTGAGTAAGCATCTATTATGTAATCACGTATATCTTCTGGATTAGAGCTTCCGACATCAGTCAATGTTTTTATAACAGTAGTTGTTCCCTTTGAATTATGAGCATTTTTCAAAGGCTCAAAACCATATTTTAATGAATCAGTTGTTAAAATCAATAGGTCATAATCTTCATTAATTGTAGGAACATGATTAATTCTTTGAGAATACAATTCTGCTATTTCAGGATTTTCTACTTTTTTCATTACCTCAATTTTATCTATATCTAAGTTCCTAAAAAGATTATATTCACCATCAGAGCTTGTTTCAACAGTCACATCAATATCTTTGTAAAAAATAAGTTCACCTGTAACCGGATTATATTGTATTGGATGAAGTAATATTACTAAAATGTCATACCCTCTAAAAGAATATACCCCAACATAAGAAAATAATTCCCCAGGATAAAAATCATTTAGTCCATAAATATAATCATTTTTTACTAGTGTTGGTATTACTTTTACATCAGATATAGGTATGGCCTCTCCAATCGGTTCAACATTATATCCAAATCCAAGATTTTCTTTGTTTTTTATTTCAATCTGAATATTAGTAATTTTTGACATAGGGGGTAACAGAATATATGCTCCTTTAGAGGGGATATTTGGTTCTCCTGGATTACCAGCAGTATAGCAGTTTGGCAGACTCAGTTTATCAAATATTGAGTTCTCAAGCTCAATACTATAAATAGAGAGAGTGTCAAAAGAATAGTTTAATTTTATAATTTCTTTATTGTTCTCATCAACTATTGCCAATGAAGAGTATGTCATTAATATAATTAATATTGAAAAAAATATGGCACTTAAAAGTTTGTTAGTTATTTTTCTTCTCATTATATTCCCTATTTGTAATACAATTATTACTTTATATAATTAACATTGTTAATAAATAATATTTTTTAATAATGAAATAGATAAAATAATATACTATTTTTCTTTTTTACTATGATATATAAAAAGAATCGTAATAATATTTAAATATTCATAAATTAATAAGAAATTAATAAGTTAGTGATAAAAAATGCAAAAAAGACATTCAAAAAAGATAATTATTAGTGTTTTATTTATTTTGTTTATTTTTGGAAATATTATATCCTCAGCTATGAGTCCAGCTCTAGATAATAATACAATAAACTCAGATAAATCTAAAATAAATAGTTTTGATTCAAAAATTATTTCTTATGATAAAGATTCAAATGATGAAAATTTGCCATTACCTTCAGCCTCGAATTTAAAAATTGAAGATATATCAGGAGGTATAGGGCTTACTTTTATTATTAAAAACGATGGAGAATTAGATATATCAGAGATTGATTTAAATATAGAAACTGAAGGGCTCTATGTAAAAAAATTTACCAATAATCGCACTGATATTTCATTACTTCCTGCAGGTAACTCAAAAAAAATATCTTTCAGAGTATTTGGCTTTTGTTTTGGAGAACCACTAGTATATAACAGATTTATTATAACAATTAATGCCCCTAATATCACAACTATGAAGAGAATATTACTTGTAAATGTAATTGGTCCGATAGTTGAAGTTATAGCAATAAATATGAATGATGGTGAATCTTATGATGGATATACTCTTTTCACCCCTGAATATAGCACAGAAACATATTTGATAAATAAAGATGGGAAAATTGTACATAGTTGGAAAAGCGATTATATCTTAGGATTAGGATTTCATCTTTTAGAAAATGGGAATTTAATACGAAATTGTCTAACAGAGATAAATCCAGCCTTTCCTCTCAATGGAGGAACTGGACGAGTTGAGATGTTTGATTGGAATGGAACACTACTATGGGAATATGAGCTTTCAAATGATCATAAGTGTTTACATCATGAAATTGAAATTATGCCAAATGGAAATATATTAATGCTTGCATGGGAGCTGAAATTAGCTAATGAAGCAATTTCTGCGGGAAGAAATCCTTTGTTACTCCCCGCTGGAGTAATATGGACGAGTTTTGTAATAGAAGTAGAACCAATTTATCCAACAGGTGGAAACATTGTTTGGGAATGGCATGTATGGGATCATTTAGTTCAAGAGTATGATTCAACAAAGAATAACTATGGGGTAGTAAAAGATCATCCTGAATTGATTGATATCAATTTTGGAATACCTCTTGGACTTGTTGACTGGAATCACCTAAATTCGCTTGATTACAACGAAGAATTTGATCAAATATTAATAAGTTCACATGTTCAGAATGAGATTTGGATAATTGATCACAATACAACCACTGATGAAGCAGCAGGCCATAGTGGTGGAAAATATGGAAAAGGTGGTGATCTTCTTTATCGATGGGGCAATCCTCAGGCATATCAGACTGGCGATGCAGATGATCAGAAATTTTTTGGACAGCATGATGCCAGATGGATTGAAAAAGATTGCCCAGGAAGGGGCAATATTTTGGTATTCAATAATGGTTTAACACGGTTAGATACATTTTATTCTTCTGTAGATGAGATTGTTCCACCTGTTGATAGTGACGGCAATTATAACTTAGAAAAGGGTTTTGCCTATGGACCAAAAGAGCCGATATGGAGTTACACCGCGGAAGAACCAACAGATTTTTTTGCACCTATTACATCTGGTGCCCAACGTCTTCCTAATGGAAATACACTTATTTGTAATGGACCAAATGGTATATTTTTCGAGGTAACTCTTGATAAAGAAGTTGTTTGGAAATATACAAATTTGCATCCAAACACAGTTACTACTCAAGCAGCTAAAATAGATCTATATCCTCCAGACTATCCCGGTCTAGGTGAATTTAATATAGAGCAGGTTAATAATGCACCAGGGGGCAAATATAATTCCTTTATTGATTTTATATTTAACATTCTAAAGGATTGCAATATTTTATTTTCAAACTTGTTGAATTATATTAATAATCTTTGATTATTTTCTAACGCTCTTTCCATTTTGGCTTTCGCTTCTCTAAAAAAGCCTTCATTCCCTCTTGAGCATCATGATCAAGACAGTTCTTTATAATTGCTGATTTTGCATGATCATATGCAAAATTTTCCTCTTTATCAATCTGATAATAAAAAGTCTTTTTTCCCAATTCAAGAGTATATTGACTGTATTTTGCTATATCATTCGCCATTTTTTTTGTTTCCTCTTTAAGTTTATCCGGTTCAACGACCTTGTTTAAAAGCCCGAATTCTTTGGCTTCTTGTGCAGAGACTAATCTACCTGTAAATAGCATATCAAGCGCCCTTCTTCTACCGACAACTCTGGAAAGCGGGACCATCGGAGTTGAACAAAATAGACCAATTTTTACACCAGGTGTTGAAAACTTTGTCTTGCTATCAGCAATTGCCAGATCACATGCTGCAACCAGTTGACATCCTGCAGCCATGGCAACACCATGAACCTGAGCAATTACAACTTGAGGTAATTTATGTAAAGTTAGCATCATATCTGTACATTTTGAAAAGATTTTACGAAAATGATTAATATCATAGTTTTTCCCCTGAAGTTCGTTTATATTGTGACCTGCGCAAAATGCAGCTCCATTTCCCTTAATTACTATAACACGTAATTTTCGATCTTTTGCTATAAGGTCTAACTGTTTTTGCATTTCATCCATCAATTGTAAAGACAGAGCATTGCGTTGTTCTGGACAATTTAATGTTAGAAATCCTATAGACCCTTCTTTTTCAAATATAATAGATTTCATTAAAGACCTCTTTTCTCTATATATTACAGTATTTAAGTGTTTTTATGGTTATTTCTATAAATCTTATAGAGAATTATTTTAAATCGATTAGTGTTATAAAATAATCTTAGATATGAATAGAAAACAAATTTCAAAAACAGAAAAAGATTGGAGAGATTTACTTACCCCGACAGAGTATCATATATTAAGAGAAAAAGGAACAGAGCCGCCATTCAGTGGAAAATATGTATATAACAAAGAAAAAGGAGTTTACGTCTGTTCAGGATGCAGAAATGAGTTATTTTCCTCTGAAAATAAGTTTGATTCAGGGTCAGGCTGGCCTAGTTTTTGGGATGTAATATCTTCGTCTAAAGTAGAATTAAAACCTGATTATAGCCATGGTATGCAAAGAACCGAAGTATTATGTAAAAAATGTGGTAGTCATCTTGGTCATTTATTCAGTGATGGGCCAAAACCAACAGGTAAACGTTTTTGTATTAATTCAGTAGCTCTTAATTTTAAAAAAAATAAATAATTACTAATATTTACAAGAGGAAATCCCTTGTTTTTCTAGATATTTTTGATGATATTCTTCTGCTGGAAAAAATTCTTTAGAAGGCTTTATCTCTGTAACAATTATTTTATTGTATATTTTTTGAATTTTGTGTTTGGAATTTTCTGCAATTTTCTTTTGCTCTTCATTATGATAAAAAATAATTGATCTATACTGTGTTCCAATATCTGGACCTTGCCTATTAAGCTGTGTTGGATCATGTACTTTCCAAAAAATTTCTAGTAATTGCTCATATGAGACTTCCTCTGTATTAAATGATATTTGAACAACCTCTGCATGTCCTGTTTTATCTGTGCAAACCTGCTCATAGGTTGGATTATTAATATGTCCACCCATATATCCAACAGATGTTTGTTTTACTCCTTTAATTTTTTGAAATGCTGCCTCAACTCCCCAGAAGCATCCAGCTCCAAAAGTAGCTTTTTGCATGAATTATCAATCAGGTATGATAGTATTGTTTATTTATATTATGTCATTACTCAAGTAAAGTAAAAAAATTTTATAAAATAAATATGCATCCAGACAATTTTTTAAACTAAAAATTTCATTACAATTTAATGAGAGTAAGAAGTGTTTCATTTGATACATCTTTTTTACTTAAGGACGATTCAGATGTTGATAGAATAATAAAAGTCTTATCGCACGATATGATTCCTTGTTTTATTACATCAACCGTTGTTTCAGAATTAGAACAGTTAAAGATCTGGGGCCGAATAAGTAATGATATTTATAAACATGCTATAAGAAGATGGAAGCGCGCACATGCAAATATCATAGATTTCAAGAACCAATTTTTATATAGTGCATTTGGCAGAGCATGTATGCTTTCTATGAAGAAGCATCATGGTGTTAAATCTGAAGATATTATCAATGATTGTAATATACTTGTATCAATTTTGAAAAAAGGTGTTGACATTTTTCTCTCAGAGGATTATCATTTCACTTCAAAAATTACTAAAAAGGTTATAAATGAAGTAACAAACGCTGCTTGTTCTCAATATCATCAAATGTGTGATTCATTTATTTATAGTATTGATACTAAGACGTTTCTTGGAGCTTACACTAATGGAAGTGTTAATACAAAATATATTGAATCAAAATTGAAAGATATCAGAAAAGATGAAAAAATTTTGTAAAGATAGAGATTTTTAATGATATAATATAATATGATTTTTTACTTTATTTACATATAAAGCAGCTTTGAGATATTTTCTTATATTTTTAATATTGATCGTATAATTGGAAATCTTTCAAGAATTAGAATTATTAATGTGTCTATGTGTCTCTGATAGCTTTGCTTGCTTTTGTCATTTGTTAAGATAGTAAATTTAAAATTTGCTTGTGAACTTTCTTCTCCGATTGTATCTTTTGCCCAGGCTTTTATCCAATATTCTCCTTTTTGTTTCCATGAATGATTAAGCATTATTTGTTGACCTGAGCTATATGGTCCAAGCCATCCGGTTTCTTGACCATCATCCCAGTTTATCCAATAGTATAAATCATGGTCATCTGTATCTGTTGAAACAAATGTAAAATCATATTTCTTACCACCAAAACCCCATGTCGGGCCATTAATTGTTACTTTAGCTGGTGGTTCATTTTCCACAATTGAAATAAATGCTGGTTCAGACCAATTGCTTTGGACACCATGAATGTCTTTTGCAACTGCCTTTATTTCATAATCTCCAAGTTCTGTCCAAGTATACGAAGCCTCTCCAGTTTCACCTGATGCATAAGGTCCAACCCAGTCACTTAGATTTCCGTCACCCCAATCAAACATATAATAGACCTGCTCCTCCTCAGGATCTGTAGCGGAGGTTGAAAAGGACGTTTCTATATTAATAATCCAAGTATCAACTCCTTCAGGTTTTGTTGGTGTCTCTGGTGGTTCACTTCCAGGCCAGAGTGTATATAATCCTCCTATACCTTCAGGGTAGTCCCCATATTGTGGGCTTTCAGATTGAGCATCATTTGCTTCTGCATATATAAATGCCTCATCCATTGAAATGACCCCATCTTGATTAAAATCTGCATCTACAGGCTCTCCGAAAGCATCTTGGCCATTAACTGCAGCGGTCCAATGAAATGCATATTCATCATAAATGAGATTATCCATTGCCCATGAGTATTCATCATGACGACAGGCAGATGAAGCAACTATTGGACCTGGAGGGACAACTATATCATCCAAAAATCCACCTGAAAAACATGGTTCAAAGGTGCATATTATCTCACAATCAGGTAATGCATCCAAAAGCTCTGCAAAATGGGCATCGGTTAATTCCTCCATATTCCAAAGGTTAAATACAGAGTCCCATCCGCCCAATGTATTACCATGATCTGTTTGGAAGATAAATAACTCATTTCCCCCAGTTAAATTATTTGCCAGATCTGCAAATACCATATCTACATTGGATAGAACACATGAATACATTATATCATCGTCACCATCACCATCTAAATCCGGATCTGAATTCAGGCCATTGGATTGATCAGGAGTTGGATCAAGTCCATCAGAACATAGAACAATTATATTTTCATCTAGATATCCATAAACATCCACTAAAGTAATATAAAGGTTAGATAAGTCATTCCAATAACGAACATGATTACTACTGGCAGCATATCCTCCGTTCATTAGAACAGCCCACCTAGAATCAGATGACCCCTTCATAGTTCTAGGATTCTTTTCAATTTGAAAAGTTGCCCTTCTGTTTTGAGTAGATAATAGTAATTCCCCAATTTCTGTTTCAACCATTATGTAATCTTCGAAATTTCTTGGCGGACTCATTGCATCTACTGTAATTAATTCTTCTTTATTTTCTGATAAAAATATATATTGAACAGGATGAAACAAATTTGCCCTCGGATAAAGATCGATATAGATTATGTATCCTTTTTCAGGTGCATTAATGATATGTTCTTTACCACTAAAGACTTCTTCGCCTTTATTTACAGGACCCCAAACATACAAGAGAACTTCATCTTTATTTATAGATAGTTGTTCAACTGTATAATTTACTGCTTCTTTATAATCTGAAACTAAAGAAAATGAAGCAGTAATATATGTAAAAGAACTAAAAATTAATACAAAAGCAATTATTCCATTTTTTAATAAAATATTGGTTTTTTTTATTTTCTTCAAAATCAAAACCTCCATAAGTTATTCTTCTATATGATTTATTAATTATAAAAATATTACTAATCATATCTTAATAATATTGTAGACAGAAAATAATTAACAAGAGTTAAATAATTATAATAATATTTATAATATATTAAAAAAAGTTTAAATCCACAAGATGCATTGTAGTATTTAAGATAAATAAAAAGGGGAAGTTAAATGAGTAAGAAAACAATAACATTCATTTTTGTTTGTATGCTTGTAATTCCAGGTTTTATAGTTTCTGCTGAACATATTAATGATGCAAAAGAATCGGCCAGTTATGATGATGATGTACCGATTTGGATTACTGGAGATAGCTGGACTTTTACTGCGAGTGATTTTTGGGCTAATTTTACATATGAAGGAAAAAATATACAGATGGTTGGAAAAATTGATGATTTTAAATGGACAGTTGTTGATACCAGCGGCAGTAGTTATAAGGTTGATATTACTGGAGAAATTACTGCAAATTATAAGATTACGCTTCCAATAGGCATCTCATCTCTACAGGTTAGTGGAACAATAAATCCAACCTGGAGTAACCTAAAAGGAACAATTATTTTCGGAAAAACAAATTTAGAAATTGAAGACTTTAATGCTGAAATTACTGGATTTACCGCTATTAAAATTCATCCAATACCAATAAGTATACCTATATTAGTTAAAATAACAGCAAATGCCGATTTAAGTACGCCTTTCCCATTGTTTGATTTTCCTTTACATGTATTAAAGCTCTGGAATATGCCAGAGATAAATATTATCACAAATTTGAATTTGGGAGGAATATTTGGTTTAATTAAGATTCCAATTATTGTTTCAACTCATTATGATTGGATACCTTTTGCTTTTAGCTGTCTTTATCAAGATAGTATAACAGTTGAAGCAGGTACTTATGATGCATGGTTAGTCAAATCTTTGCTTGGTGGTTTTTTTGAATACTATTACGCACCATCTGTTGGTAATATTGTAAAAATTGATGTAAATATGCCACGTGGCGGAATAGAGGCTGAATTAAAATCCACAAATTATCTATAAATGAAAATATTTCAAAAAAATTTTATTATTTGAGGATTCTAATAAACCACCATTGAATAAGTCTTTTTAAAATTCCTGGAATAAAAAGCCCTGGAAAAACATATTTATATATTATGATACCTCTGAAGTCACCTAAACTGATAACCATTGGTGAAGTTCCAGTTCTATATGTTTTTAGCGTTTTTTTATTAATTATGTTTTTAATATTTTTTACAATGATTTTTGCATGTAGTTCTGATTTTCTAGCAGTTTTTTCTTCAAATATATTTGTTATATCTCCACCAATAAAAATATTTTTAAATCCTTTTAATTGCAAAAAGTCATTAACATTCAAAGCATTTCTTTCTGAGAAACATAATTCAGAAAAATTTTTCATAAAATAAGGATTATTTTTTATTCCTGCACACCAAATACATAGTTCAGCATTAATTCTTCTTCCATTTTTAGTAATAAAAACACCTTTTTTATTTTCTATAACCTTATCTTCAAAAATTATCTCAACTCCATTTTTTATAAAATAGTTGAGAACATAGTCAGATGCATCTTGAGGAAGCCTATTTAAAAATTTATTTTGAGAATGAATAATTGTAAGATTTTTATTTGGAAATTTTTCAACAATTTCACCTGCAACTTCTGTACCAATGACCCCACCTCCAACAATAAGTATAGAACTGGATTTTTTGATTTTTTTTGATATTTCAAATGCCTCATATCCATTTTTTAAAATATGGACATTTTTTTTATTTTTTAAAAATATTGGATAATCTATACCTGTTGATATGACTAACAGATCAAACGATATTTTTCTATTTGTCGTTTCAATATATTTTTTTGTTACTGTTTTGATTTTTTCAACAATAATGTTTGTACTTTTTAAAAATGATGAATATTCTTTTCTTATTTTTGTTATATACGAGGGTTTAAAAATTGCCTTATGAAGACTTGGTTGGTACTCAAAATATGATTTTTTATCAATCAAAGTTGCTGAAATATTATTAATTCTTTCTAGTTTTTTTGCAATGAGAGCACCGCAAAAACCTCCTCCGAGAATTATTACTTTCATTAAAGTAATAATATAATTCGCTATAATTTAAATTTTATTCTTTTTAATTAATTGTAGCAAATAAAATAATTAGAAACCGAATTAATTTATATTATTATAGACCATTTGAGTATTTGTCTAAGGATGTAATATATATAGATAGAGGTAATAATAAATTCATGGTAAAGAAGAAATCTTTGAAAAATTGTTGGTGGCAAGCAGCTAGATACCATTTTGTACCCCCAAGCATATTTCCTGTTTGTATAGGGGCAATCGTTAGCTGGGCAACTGAAGATTTATTTTCTATTTGGTACTTTTTTTTAGTATTAATAGCAGTTATAATCAATCATATTGCACTAAATATGACAGATGATTATTATGATTATAAATATTCTGTGGACCAATTATCCCCGGGGGAAAAAAATCCTTATACCGGCGGAAGTGGGACACTTACTAGTGGTATAATAAAACCACAATCAATGTTTGGTGTTTTTTTTATATTATATATCATAGCAATAATTATTGGTATTTATCTTGTTTTTATGAAAGGCAATGTGGTTTTAATCTTTGGTCTGATTGGTATATTTTCATCTTTTTTCTATACCGCTCCACCAATAAAATTTTCACATTATGGATTTGGTGAAGTTGTTATGCTACTTAATTTCGGTATAATACTTGGCCTTGGATCTTTTTATATTCAATCTCAATCTATTAGTTTAGAAGCATTTTTTGCAACCTTGCCTTGTGGAATTATGCTTTTTTCAATGATTATTATTAATGAAATTCCAGATATTGAGGAGGATAAAAGAGCTGGAAAATTTACATTAGTTGCTAGATTTGGTGTTGATTTTGGTATAAGACTTTATGTAATAAGTTGGGCAGCTACATATTTATGTATAATAATAGGTATAATTTTTTTGATTTTACCGTATATTACATTAATTTCTATTTTATCAATTCCATTAACATATCGCTCTATTAAGATATTAAGAAAGAATTATCAAGATCCCAAGAAAATTGCTCCAGCAAATCTTGATATGATAAGATCTCACAGCATAACTTGTATATTAATAATCATCAGTTATTTTATATCTGGGTATTTTAACAGCAGTGACGTTTTCAATCTAATTGGATTTGTAATAATTTTTGGAATATTATATTTACCTGCAGCAATTTCTATATTTGGAAGTATTGAAAAAAAGAATTAAAATAAGCTATTTTTAATTATTAATAAAATATATATATTATAAATATTATTTTATAATGTAGAATAATTGGGATTTAGAATGAAAACAAATATTGAAGTTGTATTTGTGATTATATTAATTATATTAAATCTTACGGTAAGTAGCTTTTTCATTTTTCTTTTTTTTACAATTAATGCACCTGATATTCAAGCCAGAATAGAAATAGCAGATTTAACCTCTGAAGAAATTAAGTTGGATACATTAATTAATATTTCAAATGACAATCCTTTTGATTTAATACTTAAAAATGTTAAAATAATAAGCAAGACAAAAGAGGGCAATCCTTTTACTAGATATTCATTTAATGGCGGGATTGTACAATCAAATGAAAAAAAATCCTTTAAATCAAAAGATAATATTAAACTCCAAGGAGAAATCCCAAAAGTAATAGTAAATACAATTACTGCTGATGTCGGAGTAAAATTTCTTGGATTTTTTGAAAAAATAATCCCAGTTAAAGCAATAATTATCATGTCTATTGAGGATTTTATTGAAAATATATCAATTCCTAAAATAAAAATCCATGGTGGAATTGAGGGGATAACAGAGGAGGGAGTGGTATTTGTTGCTGATGTTGAAATTTCAAATCCTAGTAAAATTGAACTTATTATCAATGATATATTTGTTAAATTGAAAACCGATACAGGCAACTCTGTAGGGGCAATCAATCTTGAAGGTGAAAAACTTGAACCTCTAGGAAAATTAAACTTAGATGCATCCGGAATTATTAATTATGAATCTTTAAATTCAAAAAATATTATTATTGATGTAAACGGAGAGGCAGAAATAAATGTTGCAGGATTATCTCAATCTATAATGTTATCAACAATTGCAGTAATAGATGTCCCAAATCTATCTGATTTACTTAATTTAAACAATGATTCGTTTGATTTTTCTTTATTAGGGGAGTTTAAAATTAGGTTGAGAGGACTTATCACAAAGATTGACTTTAAGATATTTAATCCAAGTAAAATCCCTCTTGAAGCAAAAGATATAAAATGCATAATTTATGGAATAACAGGTGAAAACAAAAAAATAGTTGCTGAAAAAGATATGAATCCTTGTATGGTACCATCAAAAAATGAGGTTTGTATCTCAACTCAAATAAGAGTTCCTTATCTTAGATTAATATTTTCTGGAACACGTAGAATATTACCAGAATATCTTGGAATAAGTTTAGAAGGCAACTTTGCAATAAATGGAACTAATCAAAAGATTCCAATTTCTATCAATGGATATATCAGTCCACATCTATTTTTTTAGTTAATTAAGAAATATGCCTAGTAAAGTATATTGATTTTTAAGCAGAGTAATATATGCAATAACTAAAAAATAAATATTTTAAGCTGAGAGCAACTATCTATTTTACTTTAGTAGGGATTCCAACAACACTAAGATAAATAGTACTTTCTTTAACTCCATCAATATCAATTAATTTGTTGACCTCCTCATCATAAAGTGCCGCAATTTGACAACTACCTAATTTTAAACTGGTCACACTTAATGCAAGATTTTCTGCAATATGACCAGCATCTATATAGATATAACGATACGCTCTTTCACCATATTTACATTTTGAACGGTTAAAAATTGCAGTCCATATAAAAACTGCTGCAGCATAAAAACACATCGTTTGATCTAGGGCTGCTTTTGAAATTGTGGTTCTAAAATCACCAGTTTTTATTTCTTCAAGTAAATGGTTTTTAATATTATAATGATAAACACCTTGAGAAATATTTTCAACATTGTTTATTACAAGATAGGTTTCAATTGGATATAATGCTCCTGCAGAAGGAGCCGTTCTTAGTTCAAAACCATATTCTTTTCTATTAATACCTGTAGAGGCCCAAAGAATATATGAGAGTTGGTCTATTGTAATTGCTTTTTTTGAGAAATCCCTTATACTTCCTCGATTTTGAATTGCAACATCAAGAGTCTCTTTAGAAAGAGATTTAGGTGGCGGGAGCTTTATTTTTTGATTATTTGGATAGTGCTTATATGGCTCAGGTCTAATTGACCAGTCTGGCCCATTACCCAATTTGTTACGACTATATTTTGTCTCTTGTTGAAATCTATCTCCAATTCTTTCTTTTAAAATAGTATCACTCACCTTAATTTATTAAAAACAAAGCATGAATTAATAAAAGTATGGTATAATTTACAAATTATTATGGATAGGGTTTAGTAGCTTCAAACTTTTCTGATATTGTCAAAATACCAAATAATATATTTCCACTTGCAGTTCCTTTGATAGTTAAATCAAAGTTTCCTTTCTTTATTCCATCAACTACTGCAGTTGCAACATTTGCATAATAAATTGTAACTGTTGTGTCTTTTTCTACACTTGATTTTGAAGATATTGAAACTTTTGAAAGACTGCCTTTCCCAATATAGTTATCAGCAATATATATGTCAAAAACTGCAGATAATCCATTAACATCTCGGTCAGAGGGGTTATAAAAATTAATATAAATTTTTAACTCACAATAGGTTAGACCAATTTCCTGGAGACGAATATCCTTAATTGTAACGTTAGTTTTATCCAAAGCTCCAACATCGGCATAGTATGTATAACATAAACCGAGAGGTATAATGAATATTATGATGATAGAAATTAAAATAATCCTAAATTTTTTTATCATCATATTTGATAATATCTTCATTGTTTTTTAATGCTTACTTTATCTTATATTTAAATAATTATAAATAATTAGTTTTAGATAATATTTTTATATAGTATAAAATTGTTATATTTTATATATTTAATAAAAAAAATCATGAATGGCGAGTGATAATTATATGAATAAATCGTTAAATATAGTGACAACAATTGTAATAATATTCTTAGTTTCTTCATTTTTTAATTTGAATGTAAAAACTACAATTATTAATGATACATTAAAATCTGAGAATGATGAATCTTTAAAAAATATTTATCAGGATGGACGTTTTATAAATAGATTACAATGGTACTCACCAGATGATAAGAGTCCAGGGACATATGAAGAATATTTAAAAATAAATCCTTTGAAACCTGCATTTTTTTCACAACCAATTTATTATTATACCAATTTGCAATCAAATGGGGAAGAACTATCAATTTTAGTTGATACCGTTTTGTATTCTCAAATAGTTACTGAACTGAATCAGTATATAGATGACTTGAATGCCGAAGGATATACGGTATCAGTTCATAAAGTAACAAATGGCTTACCTTATGAAATTAAACAATGGATAATTGATCAATATGAGCAGGGCAGTACTGGTTTTATTTTTATAGGAGATATCACAACTGCTTGGGCTGAAGTTTCTGGAGATGTATTTCCCTGTGATTTATATTATATGGATTTAGATGGGAATTGGGAGGATCGTGACAGTGATGGTGATTATGAGGTCCATTCATCCGGCAGTGGAGATATGGGTCCTGAGGTTTTTGTAGGACGAATTTATGCAAGTACACTGACTTATGATTCTGAATCAAATTTGATAAATGATTATCTAAAAAAGGTGCACTCATATCGCACTGGTGAATTAACACAACCTTGGTGCAGCCTTGAATATGTAGAAGAAGATTGGTATGATATGGATGTTTTTATGCGTTACATCTATGGAGAAAATGTGACACGTTATGATTCAGGTTTTAATACAACAGCCCAAGGTTATCTTGATAATTTAGATTTTGGGCATCATTTCGTACAGGTCTGTGCCCATAGTTATTCAGGTGGGCATCATTTCGGAACTCGTCCTACCGAGTCAGCTAGTTACTCTCATGTGTATATTTATTGCCCAACATACCGTCCTGCAAAGCTTTTATTAGGTTGCGATGACGGAATAAAAGTTTGGCTAAATGGTAATAATGTTTATACTAACGATCGATACGGAGGTTGGTATCCAGATGATTTTGAAGCTGATGTCACATTGATAAGTGGTTGGAACCATTTATTATGTAAGACCTCCCAGGGAGGTGGTGATTATCTATTTTCTGCTCGTTTCACTGATATAACTTATAACACATTTAATGATTTAACATATCAAATAAAAAATCCGGATATATCAAGTGAAGAAGCTGAATTCATACGTAGCTGGTTATTAAATGGGTTTCATCAGGATGTACCTGATAATTTCTGGTACTATCTTACGACTAACTATCTTGGTGTAGAGGAAAGCTCTATCAATCCAGAAGAAGGCGAGTCTATGGGAGGTAAAATTTGGACCTGCTATGACTCTGGAAATCCATACGTAAATATGAGAGAGTATTGTAATAATGCTGATTATGGTGCATGTTATGCATTTGTAACAGTTTTTGCTTCTACTTCCATTTCATGTCAGCTCTGGATGGGATATGATGATGGTGCTAGAGTATGGCTCAACGGTAATGAAATTTTGAATGATAATAGATATGGAGATTTTGATGTTGATATGACTAAGTTAAATGTCACACTGCAATCTGGTGAAAACAGACTATTGGTAAAAGTATCTCAGTGGATGGGTGAACATGGTTTTAGTGCTCGTTTTAGCCACTCTGATGGAAGTGAAGTAGAAGGGCTTAGTTATGACCCCGAACCTACTCCAATAACTTTTATTGGAACCTGGTTAAACAATGGCCCATATTACAACCCTGATCAATCGACTCAATTAAACAGTGATTATTTAGGTGATGAAGCAAATGTTACCCCAAATGAGGGAGATTCTGCTCCTTTTGGTACTTGGGATAGAGGTATTGGAGAGGGTTGTCCATTTAATATCGGTGAATTCTATAATCATGGCGGATGGGTGTTATCAGAGGATATTCAAAAACGTGACCCTCCTGTTTTATTCTATAATCTTTTTGCATGTGGACCTGGTCGGTTTACTGATGAAAACTATCTAGCAGGAGCGTATATTTATAACACAACATATGGGTTGATTACAGTTGCTTCTGCGAAAAGTGGAAGTATGCTTAACTTTGATGATTTTACAGATCCGCTTAGTCAACAAAAAAGCATTGGTAAAGCATATCAAGAGTGGTTTGATGCTCAATCACCTTTCGTTCAATGGGAAAAGGAGTGGTATTATGGTATGGTTTTATGTGGCGATCCTCTATTATTTATCCTTAATAATCAGCATCCAAATAAACCATTTCTAAATGGCCCGTTAGAGGGCAATATTAAAACAAAATATCAATATTTTTTCAATGCAACTGATCCAGAAGAAGAGTATGTTTACTACTATATTGACTGGGGGGATGGTACAAATAGCGGCTGGATTGGTCCTTTTGAATCAGGTGAAGAAATAATAGTTGAGCACAGTTGGAAATTAAAAGGAAAATACACGATTAAAGCAAGGGTTAAAGATTACAATAATTTATTGAGTCCGTGGAACACTCTTGAATTAACTATGCCAAGAATAAAAACAAAAACCTATAATCTATTTTTATTACAATTATTACAACAATTTCCAAAGGCTTTTTTGGTACTCAAATATATTTTAGGTTATTAGATTACGTCATTTTTCTATCTTTAATATATATTACAAAAAATATATATATTATGATAATTATATTATATAGTAGAAAAATGGAGAAAAATGGGTGGTTGCATCCTTTCCTATCCATCTAGGATTCATTCCTCATCCGTTTTTTTTATCCTTTGACCATCCATTTTTCGTTTTCTTTTAATTTTTTTATTTAAAAAACTCATTGTTTTACTTAAAGTATGGTATGGAAAATTTTCATTAAATAAATATTCTAAAAATGGTAATTCTTATTTTTATATTTGGAAAAATATATATAATATTATCTATATATTATTATCTGAAAGATGGGTGGTTTTCCCAAATACCTTTCAGTTTCCTCTCATCCGTTATTTTATTTATAACCATCCATTTTTCATCTTTTTAAAATAAATTTCGTAATATTTCATTTTATTTACTACTTACATATTTAGCTATAAAAATTATAAAATAGATCAGGTTTTCAATATTATAAAAGAAGAACTAATATGCAATTTAATTTTGACTATGTGCTTTTTGATATATTTTATGATTCCATGGCTCTAAAAAACCAGTTTTATTTAGATATTGAAGAGCATATGAAAGTTGTTTACGATTTATACCTAATTTATTTCTAACTCTTTCGTTATTTCTGATAAAATTCAAACGATTCTGTCTCATATACTTTTTTACTTCTTTTGCATATGTGTCTATCAATTTCTGGTTATTCATATATTTCACTATTATTTAATCATAGAATTATCTCATATTTATAATTTTTTGTACATTTATATTCTGAATGCCTCTGAAATAGGTTGTTAAATCCTCTTATACAGTAATTAAAAATAATCTATTTACTAGCAATGATATATTTATAAAAATGACATACAATAAATTTATATAGAAAATATTATATAATATAAAGTTTATAAGTATTACAATAGGGAGAAGAATTACAGGGGGAGGTAAATCACGGGAGATATTCCCCCTAATATGTTCGAAAGTTCACCTCTAGAACATATGGAATATCTCCCTTCCTGCTCATTTTTGTCAAAACTTTAAGCTAATAACAAATTTTGGGTTAAAATCTAAAAACCGGTTATATCGGATATAATAATAAACAAACTCAATAGACAAGATTTTATATTAAAATCTTTTATCATACATTGGAGAGAGATGGAAGGCTCTATTATTGATATCCTTATATTTGCCCCATTAGCACCAATTCTTGGTGTTATGCTATTTTGGTTTATTCAGCTGCTTTTCATTGAAAGTGAAAAATATCTTCTCTCTAAAATTAGAAAAAAACATGAACCGTTATGCAGATTTACAAACTTTCTGGGAATACTATTTCAGTCAATATCTCATGCTCTTGGTTATACCGTAACAAAAAGTGGAATATCGGATTTTTATATTAGTATAGAATATGGAAAGGTTGCACCAAAAAAGGAAAAAAAAGGATTATTTGAATGGGTATCAAATGCTTTTCTTTTTATAGGCCCTTTTTTCATACCTGCTTTCTTATTGCTTCTTTGTCTTTTTTTACTAATTAGTTTTGATTTTGCATCTGCTTCACAGACTCTTGAGCTGAAATATACTTTTGGTGGGCAAATTACTGCTTTTGGTATTAGCCTATATTCTTTTACAAAAAATTTTTTTGAATTCCTATCTACTTTAGACCTACTCCATCCGGGGCATTTAGGATTTTTATTATTAATAATCTTCTTAGGGATGGGTATAAGACCAAGCTATATAGGGGAGAAAAAAATTGAAAAAGTTGACATGCTATATGAATTAAAAAATGTATGGAACCTTATCAGAAATAAACCATCCTACCTAATAATACTTTTTTTAATTGCCTACATTATCTTTTATTTATCAATATTCTTCAATCAAAACTGGTACGTAATGCTCTTTTCAATTTTTGGATGGTTGTCTATCACATCAATCATATCGATAGTTATTACCGATTTGATATTATATTTTATAAAAACAACAGATAATATACCTGGGTTTTGGAGAGTAATTCCATTTGTAACATTACCATTTTCCTATATATTAATACGCTTGTTATTTTTCTTTATCCAAAATGATTTTACAACAACAATTTCACTTATTATTATGATACTTTCAACAGTCATTATAACATATATCCTACTATATACAAAAACCAATAAATTTAAATTCAAGTTAGGTATAAAATTGTTAAAGAAAAAAATTAAGGATGAAACTGATGAGAGAGGATGAGCTTTTAAACAATGAGAAAGTAGAAAAGGTACTATCACCACATCCACTTTCTTTTATGGGATATCAATCTTTATGTATCTTTCTTATAATATTAGGAATTGTTATAGGTTGGTTAGTTAGTTTTTCAGATATGAAAGAGTTATTTGAGAATTATTTAATTAGTATTACAGTATGGGGTCTTGTGTTACTTGTTGTTGGTGTTATTGCATCACTAGTTACAATTCGCTGGAGGATATTTTTTCTATATCTATTTATATTCCTTGGTGGCTTTGGATTAATTTTATGGCAAGGATGGCAGGATATTGTAGGAGTGGTTCTTCCCTTTTATACTGTTTCAGTATCAATTATCGGATTTTTAATTGTTGAACTATTTCGCAGATCCCATAAATATATAATTACAAATCAGCGTATTTCTTTCAAAGGAGGGGTTTTGACAAAGCGTGAAAGAACTCTTAGATATGATAAGATATCAGATATAAACGCTAAACAAGGGATACTCGGTCAAATATTTAGTTTTGGTACAATCATTCCAATTAGCCAATCTGGTTTTGGACTTGGATCAGATAGCGCTCAAGCAGCAGGTGGAGTGATGTTAGGAGAAAAAAAAGTAAAATTATTGGGTATTTTTGGAGGAGGAAAAGAAGTTCAAACTCCACGAGCAAGAAGCTATTATGAGCTTCATGGCGTGCATCCCTACAAAGAGATAAAGAAACTTGTCGAAGAAATGGTACAAGGTAGTGTCATTACACCCTATCAACAGGAGCAAGTAGCATTTCAGAAAGAACAAGTTGATATCCAAAAACAAATGAGGGATTTGCTAAAGCTGCAAGCTGATGGTAAAGATGAAGAGGGAAATAAAGACGAAAAAAACCTTAAATTGTAGATAATTTTATAAAATCCTAATTATTCCATTAAAAAGCATGGTTCCTAAAAGGTGTTTTTTTACCAAGGGGGTAGGTAAACATAAACATGAATTACAATCTTTTGAGCTTGCACTTCGCAATGCAGGTATCGAAAAATGTAATATTGTGAGTGTTTCCAGTATAATCCCGCCCAACTGTAGGATAATATCCTTAGATAAAGGTATAAAAGAACTAAATCCTGGTGAGATTACCTATACAGTTATTTCTAGAAACAATACAAACGAACCAAATAGATTAATAGCATCAGCTGTTGGTGTAGCAATTCCAAAAGATAGAAACAACTATGGTTATATATCTGAACATCATAGTTATGGAGAAACCGCTCAGAGAGCAGGAGATTACGCAGAGGATTTAGCTGCAACAATGCTTGCTACAACGTTGGGTCTTGATTTTGACCCTGAAAAAGCATGGGACGAAAGAAAACAAGAATATAAGATGAGTGGCAGATTTGTTAGAACCCAAAGCGTAGTACAAACAGCAATGGGTGACAAGAACGGTCTTTGGACAACAGTTCTTGCTGCAACTGTGTTTTTAGAAGATTGATATCTAGTTAACAAAAGAACCTATACAAGCCCAATTCTTTTTAACTCAAAGAAGCAGTTAGCACAAGCTTCAGCATCTATTAATGCATCATGAGCATTGACAAGTTTTTCACCAAATAATAGAATGTAGAGTTCTGACAAAGATGGGCATTGTCTGCTACCATTTGACCTGAAATTCTTACAATAATCAAGTACTGGTTTTGATGTCATAGTGCAGAATTGCGAATATCCTTTTAAAAAATCAGGAATTTTCTTTCTTTGCATTTCTCCTCTAATAACACCATAATCATAAGCTATATTATGAGCAACTAAAACCTTTGCATAGTTAGAATCGCTTAAAAAACGATGCAGTGCATAATCAAGCGCAACACCTTCCTCCATTGCTCTTTTCGTTGTTATGCCGTGTATCTTTATAACCCTCTGAGGTATCTTATATCCTTCAGGTCTGATGATATAACTATTTTTAGATTTAATAGTTTCATTCTCATCAATCAAGAGCCAGGCTATCTGAATTATTCGTGGCCAGTTTTGATAATCTGAAGTAGGACCTGATGGCAGACCTGTTGTTTCAGTATCAAAAAAAAGATATGCCACGATTAATCTTTCCCCCTATCAATTTAAAAGACATAATATGTTTATTTATTATAACTTTTCTAATAATACTTTGTGATATTCTCGATCATTTTAGAGATTTTAATCATTTTTTCTTATATCTCTCTTTTTGATTGAAAAACACAATTGATGCATATCCAGCATATACCTTTGCAGAATGCTTCTTTCCCTTTTGAATAAAAAACCTATCACCTTTTTTGTAAGTATGTTTAATACCGTCTTCCCAATAGTCAACCTTTCCTTCCAATATAATTTCCCATTGGGGTTCATGGGAATGTTCAGGTATAGCAGTATCTTTTTTGAATTCCATAAAGATAATTTGATAATTTTCACCTTGAGATAAATATGCTTTTACCCCATCAAATGGTATATCTGCCTCAGGAAGGTTTAAAATAGGTTCAGGAAAGATGCTTGGCATAATTTTCATCCTCACCAATATATGCCTTTTTTCTATAAATAAGAAACTCTTTATTATTTGAAAATTTTGAGTTATAAAAACATATATGTATAAAAAATTTCTATTCAAAAAATTTATCATCAAAATATGTTAATCATTCAAATCTTCTTTGTGTTGTAATAAATCTGGAAAAGTATGCATTTTTCTTCACCAGGGCAGACAATATCATCTGGAGTTAAATCACAACCATGTGACTCATGATGCCGTATTTTTGATTTGAAATTACATTTCGTTATCATTTTTATATCTGTCTCTCCCATAACATCTTTTTCTATAAAAAACCACCTTCAATTAAAATTGCAAAAACATGTATATTAAGATATTGAAAAAATAGTTATACCCATCTGTTTCTTTGCCGCAAAATTAAAAATATCCATCGAAATGATTCAAATTTTTCAATTATTAATTTTCCTTTGATAATTAGTATTAATCTTTGATACATTATTTTAATGAAATCTGCTAAAGAGCGTTCTTTATTAATAATTCTAAAAATATTTGAATAAAAATCTGGAGCCCATCTTAAGTAATACAAATCTTCTTTAAAATTATTTAAATTAATATCGTCTAACTCAATATCATCTTTCTTTAACAAATATTTTATGTAGGAATATGGGAAATCTATACCAGAAACTGTTGCCAACTTAAGATATGCCCATAATCTGGTATTTATTTCTATTAAATTAAACCTACCATTATCATCTTTTTTAAATTCTAATTCTCCAAAACCAACATATTTTATTTTTTTTAAAAAAATTTTACAATCTCTTATTAAATTTTCAAGAGGGATACCTTTAAGAAATGTTGTAATGCCTTCTAGTATTTTTTTTGATCTAAATATATTAAGCCTATTTACAGAAAATGTACATATTGGATTAAAATTTTCATCCATAACTATATTAATACTGTATAAATTTGATATAGGTCCATCAATATATTCTTGAATAAAATAATCATCAAGATTATCTTTATTTGATTCAATAAATGACTTATATTGAGAAATATCATTGCACTTAACTTGCTTTTCTCCAGCTTCTCCCAATTTAGGTTTAATCAATATCGTATAAGGTAAAACATCAGAAGATCTAAAGGCATCTATTTTTGATGTTAATGGTACTTTTATATTATAACTCTTTGCTAAATTTGCTAATAAATATTTATCATTGACTTTTTGATAAGTATCATAATCTAGAGTTAAAAACCTAAAATTTTTTAATTCCTTCTTATATTTACATAAAATATAACTAGTGTGATCATCCCCTGTTAATAATATAGATCCAGGATACTTAGATCCGATTTCATTTAACAAATTAACAAGACTCAGGTCATCTTTTTCAATTTTTTCATTAACAAATTTATCCTTAATTCCACGAATTTTTAATCCAGGTGAATACTTCACTGAATCAAAAATAATAACTTCAAATCCTTTATTTACCAATGAAGTAGCTGTATGAATCATATGAACATCTTGGCAAAGACCGAGGACAACAGTATTTGTTTTATTATTCAATATACTCACCAATTATTGTCTCTCCTGCTTTTACTTTTTCTTTTTCTTTAATCATTAATTTTACATTATCAGCAGGAATAATTAAATCAACTTGAGAACCAAATTTTATCAGTCCGATTTTTTCACCTTTTTTAACTTTATCATTAATATTTACATAGCTAACTATACGTCTTACCACAACGCTTGCAATCTGCAAAACAATCGAAAAGTTCTTTCCATCAAAACTTTTTATAAATATTACATTTCTTTCTCCTTCAAATTCAGGAATTCTCTTACTGATTATCAAGTCAAGAAATTTTCCTTTTATATAAGTTTGATTATATACTATTCCATCTATGGGAGCTCTTTGATAATGTACATCTAAAAATCCCATATAAATACCAATTAAAATATATTTAATATTTTTATCAATATTAGTATTTATTATTTCTGAGAGATTTATCTTTTTATTATTCTTTTCTGAATAAATTACTTCCCCAGATTTAATATATTTTATATAACAAACTTTTCCATCCGCCGGAGATAAGATGAGTTTAGATGATTCTGGAGAAATTCTGTTTGGATCTCTGTAGAATAATTTTAAAAATATTTTGATATAAACAAATATAATTACAATGGCAATAAGGATTATGATTAAATATTCCATATATTCTTTATATCAATAATAATTCTAATAAACTTTATTAAAAGAAAAAGAGGCAATAGTAAGAGATTGAAAAATTGTCTGTATATTAGCAAATATGCCAATAATCTCATTTAAATGACTGAATTTAAAAGCTACAATTTTATCTCATATATTATCAATTAAATTTATTATAGTTCCATCCCAATAAATATATTTTTGCAGAGTCTCTTTTTCTTGTTTTGTTAAACTTGGGTTTGTAATTGGTGGTAAATCACAATCTGGAACTTTAGCTGTCCAAGCGACTAATCTTCTTACCAGCCACCATGTATGAGTTATTAATTTATCTATCGAATCATCCACTAAATCAATATTATCCCATTGTAGTAATCCGTTTCCTAAACAATTATATTTAGTGTCATCTTTTTCTTTTAGAAATCCGCCATACCAAATCATATATTCTGGATGTGCTGCACATAAGGTAATTCTACCCTGGTTGTCGTTTGGATAGATTTCAGTGGTTATTGCGGGTCGATTTTTTAAATCTGTTTCAATAATAGTATTTGAAAGCGTCCAGTCTCCAGCAAAAGAATAGGTTAGCATGGGAAATTCAATAATTTTGAGGTTATTTTGTTTGATAAATTTCATAGCTTTGAAAAAACCTCGAATTAATCCAAATACTCCTCCAACATATTTCCACGCATTAATTCTTGTTTCCTCATTTTCATAAAGGTCGATTGATGGATATGAAGCAATAATTGAGACTTGTCTATTAGGATTTTTTGGAACTTTTAGTCCTTGGCCACCCCACCATCGTATTCTAAGTTTTTCATAAGGGTAATCAGCAAAAATTGGGTTGTTTTTATTTACTTGAAAATCAATTGAAACTCCACCACAATGGATTCGTTTACCATCTTTTGTAATCCCAGGCTCATATGAAAAAACATATAAAGTTGATCCTACTCTTTCAGGATGATTATATTGAAATGGATAAAATAATGGGAATGCTATATAATTATAAATTGAAGTTACACAGGAAATATCCAAAGAGCTTTTATTGTATTGTCTTTCAACGAAAGATGTTGGTTTTCTATTGTTACTCATTTCTAAAGACGTTATTAGAGATGCACCGCCACATATTCCGATGACCCCCCCACCTGCTTTAACGAATTCTTGTATATTGCGTTTCCATTTTTTTGTTTTTGGTAAAAAGTTGAAACCTTTTACCATTGAATGACTATCTCCGACTCCTCCGCCTGGTATTAACAAGGCATCAATAT
>WOR8_10000527_pt1 | contig 39694 bp, 36 predicted proteins | sample DeeMarSeWOR38_10_FD_19890 | JGI IMG/M metagenome (IMG submission 19890) | reverse complement strand
CGGAAATCAAACACTTATTTTAATCGTAATAAATTTAATTGATAGGATTTATTGACAGTAAATGATTGGCTTTTTCGACAGTCTCTGAGAATATACAAATTTTTATAAAATTTCAGATATGTTATGGCTATCTCAAGTTTTTGAAATACTCAAAATCTCCGATACATTGGTGCAACAGGTTTTCAATCGGACAGGAAACCGGCGGTAAATAGCAGTAACCACAGGTTCAGGTAAATTCTGTATACTTTGGCGATCACCAATTGTGTATAAATTATTATTTCTTAAATACGGATAAGAAAGCATTTTTTGCTGAGGAGAGTGCACTTTGATCTTTAATAATTTCTTTTAACTCCCCTGGATCCAGATGAATCGCACCGCAGTTTTTATTCACACATATGTCAATTTTGACATTGCCCTCGTCGATTTCAGCTAAGCTTTGTGTACCACAGCGAAAACAATGATACTTATGTTCCTCGCAATAGTTTTTGGTTGCTTCCGCGGCTGATTTCTGCCTGAGTTCCCTAAGTTTTTGTTTATCTCTTTCTAAAAAATATGCCTCTTCAGATCCTTTTTTCGGTTGAATCTTAACAGAAATTGGTTTTGTGGTCATAACATTCTCCTTTTGCTTAAAAATTTATTTGCCTCACAAATTAAAACACACAATCCTTTGCTGAATGAAATATTCGTTTAAAAATTTAACATTTTCGGAACAGATACCATAATCTGATGTAACGCCCAGGAAACAGCATTTGTCAAGGGAGAAATTATATTAAATTAAATGTTGGAGGAATATATATTTTTCATGACCTAACTTCATTGCCGATACAAATCAGCTATCTTCCCTCTTGGATAAGGTATGAATATTACGCTGCTGGAAATGCAAAAACCGGATTCTTATCATCTTATGGGCTCAAGCGTATCGGGGATTCGATGTTGAAATCGACTCAACCAGATCTGATCGATCCGGTGAGGTATCTGACGTGGTTGGATGCGGATCGTGTGGTCCCCGGAATGCTTCAAAACAATGGCAATGGGACGATCCGTATCACCTGCCCAGCCATAGACACCGACCGGATGAACGTCAAACCAGTTCCCCAGCCGGACGCTCTTTGTTCGAGTCCCGATTTGATCGTCCACCTGTGCCCAAACTGAATCCGTATAACCGCTGTTTGTCTCGATTTTGCCCCTCAGCCAGACAAAGTACCGACCCGCCGGCGCCGAAAACCGCATCTCAACATAAACCTCGGGCTCTGATTCTGCCTGTAGATTCGCTCCTGAGGAAAACTCGATTGCTTTGCCGATTGAAGCGGCTTCATCGTTGACCACCTGTACACCGATTGAAGATTGTTCTGTGATCGAATCGCTGTTTAAAATGATATCCTGGTCCGGATCGTACTGCAGCGGGATTGGAGACCGGCTTCGGCTTGCGCCGGTAACTGCCAAAACGATTAAAGCAACATACAGCACATGCATAATAATCAGGGCCCCTCTTTTCCGAAAGATATCGAAAAATGGATGGGTTGTCTTCATCCCGAATAAAAAACGGAAAAGTTCAAATTTCCGAACCAGGAGCATGTAAAGCACTACAATGATAATGAAGGAATTGATAAAAGTGATGACCCATTTTATACCATCGTTAATTTCCCAGCTCATTACAAAATAACCGACGCACAGCAAGACGGTCTGGTGTAGAATAAAAAAGGGCAGCACACCTTCATTTGCAAATCGCAGCCAAGGTCGATCAAAGGCCAGGAACTTCATGCCGAATCCCAGAATGGCAAATAACCAGCTCCAGGCACTGAAAAAGGATAGAAGCGCATATATCCAATCGTTTATCAAAACCGGGAAAACCACACGTGACGGACTAAATAACTGGTACAGGTGGGCGGTCGATAAAACCAGGCCCAGTAAAAGAGAAATCCAGCGCTGATTTATAATATGCTGTTGGAGTCGGTCACTGGAAACAATCATGAATCCTGCAACCAGAAACCAGATATAATGCAGAAAGCCCCAGCCACCGTTGCCCACATCCAGCACTGCTCCGGGAATAAGCACCTTCATCATCACCAGTGGGATAGAGAACCCCACATACATCAATCCCGGAAGGGTAAACCACGACATGACCCGATTCAGAATCTTCCGCCCGCCTCCTTTCAACCAGACAAATAAGCGGTAGCAGAGCAGGCTGTAAAGAAACAAAAATAACAGATACCAGAGGTGCATCCCGTGAAACGCGAAATTCCCCGGCATGCCTATTGCTAAATAAACACCGTTGAAATATTCGGGTAAAAATGAAAAGAATGATCCCGAAAATTGACCGCGTGATAACCGCTCCAGGTATATTTGCAGGGCACTGTGCGTGACCGAAGCGACCAGGACCGGAATCATCAGTCTCATAAACTTATCATCATAGAATCTGGACCAGCCGCCGGATTTTGCGATGGCATAAAACAAACTCGCACCGGAGATGATGAAAAATAGAGGCATCATCCAGCGGGTGGCAAACACATTCCATATCTCCACCCAGACAAAAGTGTCGATATTCTTAACATGCCAGTCACCCAGATCAAAAAATCGGCTGCTGTGGTAAACAAATACGGTCAAAATGGCCAAAACGCGAAGCCAATCAAGTTCATATCTTCTACGAGAGGTGTTTGCAATCATTGGAACCTCATAACAGGTCAACAGTTGACGGCATGCAAGTCAGTTCATATGTGCATGTATTTTGCCAAAATTGCAGATTTAGACCGGATATCTTAACTTTTTCAGGGTTTCAAAAGTTACGTACGGGTTGGAGATATAGCGAATCTTGGAGCTGTGTGTCAAATTAAGTTTTGTTCAGGCCAATTAAATGCAATCACTCTATGTTTTCGACCTGCCTTGCCAAATAGGTATAGTAGTTGCCCGAAGCAAAAAAGATGCCCTCTTTGATATTTTGTTGTTGCTCTGTAAGCCAGTTAGCGACTTGATCGGCCGGCAATAATCCCGCTCCAGCGATAAGAGGCGCATATGTCTCTGCGGCTCCGATGAAAAAGCTCCCTTTGCCAACCTCAGTAAATATGTGAGGTATCGTTTCTTCAAGGGTCAAACCCGCTTGGGACAGCAGCCGGGGGATGGTACGCATAACCCGCGGATTGTTCACGATGAATCCGATCAGGGTTTCATCCATTTTTTTGGCGAAGTCAGGATCACTGTATCCGAAGGTCCAAGAAGCGTAGTCACCATCAAAAATGGCAATTTGGCCATTAGGTCGAACAATCCTTGCGGCTTCTTTAATAACGGCCAACGGATTTTCGAGATGGCTCATCAGTGTGTGGGCAATGACAACATCAAAACTATCATCCGCATACTCAAGGGCGTGAGCATCTCCGACGATAAATTCGACATTTTTATCAACACCGTCTTCAACCGCGAATCGACGCGCTGCCTCGATCAAAGATGGACTTATGTCCACCCCCACCACTTTACCGGTAAAATCAGATCTACCCGCTAAAATTCTCACCTCCACACCGGTACCGCATCCAAGCATAAGAATTTGCGCTGATGGGGTCAGGTCTAATTTATTGAGGTATGCTTCCAGCCATCTCCTAAATGTTTGGTCTTTACCTCGAAATTCTAAGCGTTCAATAATTCGTTGAATGGTATTGTCATCCTGTTCATTGATGAATCTGTAGATATCCCGGGCTGTCATAGCGGTCTCCTATCTTTCATTGGATTTTTATCAAAATGCTTCTGAGATAAATGATGTCTCCATCTCAAACTTCACCTAATTGTTAGGCAAAAATTTAAGGAAAACCGGCTTCTACTATAGTGAGAAAAGAATTTGTGAGGGGAACATCCGTTCGGTGTCTAAGCGGAAATATCAGAAAAGAAAATATGAGCACCAAATGTGATTGTGAGATTTAACTCCGGTTCAGCACAATAATAAAATTCAAATATTACGGGCACCAGGCAATGTCAATAAAATAAAAGTACCAATATATCGAGAATATATACATTTTGGAGGCGCTCAAAAATGCCGATTTATTGGAGAAATCAACAGGTTGATGAAGCGCTTTATTCACATCATTTTCGGCGATAGTTCTGCAGATGATTGCCAAAAGATATGATTACAATATGTAAAATATGAGGGTGCAAGATATTTGGTTTTTATAGTTGATACTGTAATTTCCGTACCGTTTATAGCCAGCCACCTCTTCAAGGTCTTTTCAACAAATTCCGGTCCGTTATCGCTCGGTAGATACATTGGCGGGCTTCGTTCAGAAAATAAATCCACCAGAGTGCAGTCGGCAGGAAACCATAAAATAGATGATCCACCGTCGCGTGCAGCGCATCTCTCTCACTTACTGCTCAAAATGAGGGCGAGTCAACTCGTTTCGCTCTATATATGTTACAGTTCAAATAAGCGGCACTAATTACCTCTGCAAGTGCCTTTCTTGCAGAAGTTTGAGCAGCAATCGCTGCCATCAGTGCACGGCGCCTTGTTGCCACCACAGTCCACGCACTGATCGATACCCTCATCGCAGACTTCTCCTGGGCATGGATCGATACCACCCTGGCAGCTCCCATCTTCGCATGTTTCGTTACCGTTACAGAAGTGGCCGTCATCGCATTCTTCATCCGATGTGCAGGACGACGAGACCGGGTACAGAAACGTGATGCCGTCATCATCATCGTCGTGCAGGTCGCGCCGGGGCTCACTGTAGTAAGCGTTCATGACGGCCTCGTTCACAGGGGAATGGCCCAGGCCCAGGCCGTGACCGAACTCGTGCAGCCAGACCGTCTCGGCGTCGATTTCATGCGGGGCGATTAACGTGGGATCAGCGTCGAAATACCAATTCCATTCAGAGCCATTATCGAGCGCAATGTCGAACTCATCGATTGAAATTCCATACCAGATCACCCCGAGAACACCGTTTTCCCTAATGCTCACCCATCCCACGTCGTTTTTACCGTCAAAGCGTTGCGGGCCCGGACATTCGACCAGCAGGGACGGACAGCGATTCGTCGGGCCCTCATACCAGAACACGAATCTTGAACTTTGAACATTAGTCCATGTATCGAGAGCATCTTCAACGCGGTCCTCGCTAAATGTCATTTCATCATATTGTGGCGCGTTATTGAAATTGTAGGAGACAGACACACGATCGTTCCCTGCATCACTGTCGAAGAAAATATCCCAGACGAGACCGTTAAACGTATATGCTTCTGAGTCGACCTCAATAGCATGAGGGTACATCCTGCGAAGTGCCCCGCGAGCCTTTCCTGGGCCGTCTTCACCCGGCAGGAATCCCACTAAGACCTCTACAAGGACGTCCTTTCCCTGGACGGTAAGTAAGGCTTGGGCAGTGGCAATCTGGACAGAGCCTCGTCCCGCAGCCAGCGCTGGCCATGCTGCTAAAACCAGCAGGAGACATGTGATGCCAATGAGCCAGAATCGTTGACCAAAGCGGATCTTCATAATAACCCATCCTTTCTCAATACGCTAATCTAGTTCCAGAGTGTCTTTGATACCGACTAAAATTAAAAATTTATAGATAACAAAAATTTTGATCCTCATTCTATTCAATGCTACCATAATGAAAGTATTTCTACGAAGGTCACCGAGTCCTGCACAGTCCCTTCCAGGCACACTTTTTGAGAGAAATAAAGCGATGACATGATCAGGAGCCGGACTTTCAGATTAAATTGTATCAAAGCGGGCCAAGGATGTATACCGTAGAAAATTATTGAATTTTTACTAGTATAAACTAGTATTATTTGAGGGATAGAAGGTAGGACTGCAAGCTGTCAGTCTTTTTTAATTAAAATTATGGACTCTGGAAACTGGTGATATGAGAGTACATTTAGTTTGGCCATTTTACAGATATGCGAATATATCAAATTTTTCATTGTGGTCAAAAGTACCAATTTGTTGGAGCTATCAAAGGTTTCATAATCGCCCAAAATGGTGTTTTGTAGAAGCAGTTTCATTAGAATTGAAAATATAAAGGGCAGAGCTTTTTTGATTCTACCCTTTTTGGAAAAGGAGTCCCATTTTCTATTTTTGTTATGTTTTAAAATCAAAACATCAGTTATGGCAAAAAAGTTCGTAGGATTTCGATGCAAGCATCGGCTCCATACTCCTCAATCGAAACTGAGTTAGGCGGTAACGACTCGCAAAATGGATCGCCCTTATAGTATAGACACTCATTGAGGGGTAAGTCTTGCGTCTCGGTCCCGATTATGACCCTGCATCCAGCAGCGTACGATGGGCCTTCAATAGCATATATACGGGGATCACATCCAATTTGCCAATCTACAGTGCATACGATTAGAGTTTAGTTGATTCTTTCTCATATTTTTTAACCCAGCCATCTGCACCGCAGTTTTTAAAAATTTTGATTGCCTCATTCCGTTTTTCTTTGACTTTTGAATGATTGCTTTTTCTTTTTTGCAACTCAGCATAAAGTATATAGTCATGGCCCAATAATCCTGTGGTGCCATTTTTATTGTTCGCCTCGATAGCTTTTCTTATCCAATTCTCAGCTTCAGTTAGGTGGCGGTCATCAAACATCATCAGAATCTCTCCGATAAATCTTGCAATCCAGCCTTCTATAACTTTATATTTGTTATTTTCATAACACTTATGGAGTTCCGAAGTATTGATATTTTGTCTTTTGCTTAATAGCTTTACTTTTGTCAATAAAAGCCGGGCAAGGTAACCCCATGACTTTACTATTTTGTTACTTTCTATAGTTTTGATACATTTCGCAAGATAATCTTGTGCCTTTTCATACTCTTCCATATCCGTATACGTATGCCCTAAAGATAAACATGCCCAACCCCACCAACCAATCTGAGACGTTTTTTCTGAAAATTCCGCACCCCTTAAAAGACTATTTTCTGCTTCCTTTAATAATCCTTTAAAATAGCATGATACACCATAACAGCTATAAGCCATTCCTTTTATAAATATGTCGCCACTTTCTTTGGCCGATTTTAAAACTTCATAACTTGTTTGATAGGACAATTCTATTTTTCCTTGAAAAGCATAATTAATGGCACTCGAAATACCTTTTACAAATGATATTCCTATTAAGTTGTTTGACGCTATACTTAAATCGAGGCATCGCTTGAAAGACCTCAAACTTTTTTCAAACTCACAATTCCAGGCTAAGCCCCACCCGAGATAAAAGCTCGCAAAATATAAAGAAAGATAGTCTTTAACCTCTTCTGAAATTTCCAAAGCATCTTTTAGGAATAGAAATCCTTTCGGGAAGTCCTCTTCTACCCAATGATAATACGTACCCATTACAGCATAAATTCTTGGGAGTTTTTCCCTATAATTAAGCTGGACCGCAAGCTCCATGATAGGTGTAACAGCTTCTTTTGCCTCAACGTGTCGGCTTACGTTTAATAAATAATTCGCAAGCGTTGTCCTTGAATCAATGATCTTTTTCTGAATATCAGTGCTTTTAGGCAGTCTTTCAAGGCAGAAAAGGCTTTGACGAGCATACAATATTGCGTCGCTGAATGCGGATTTTTTTCGCGCTCTTTCGCAGGCTAATTTCGCATATTCAGCGCCTTTTCCATAATTTTCACATGAAATATTATGCTTTGATAAAACTCCGTAATAATCATCAATATTGTCTTTGTATAGTTCTGCAATCGCATTTCCGATCTGTTCATGAAGCCTCTTTTTCCTGTCGGTCAGTATGGAATCATAGACGACCTCGCGGGTAAGTGCATGTTTGAAGATATAAATCGACTGGGGGTATATTCCTCTCTCGCAGAGAAGCTCAGCTTCTTTTAGAATCGATAGTTGTGATAGCAATTCATTTTGGGCTATGCCCGTCACTCGTTTTATCAGCTCAAAACTGAATTCTCTTTCGATAACAGAACCTGTTTGGATCAAGTATTTTGCTCCCGAGGGCAGGGAATCAACCCTTGCCATGATCACATCCTGGATCGTGGAAGGGATGGACATATCCTGGATAGCTTTGGTCAGGCAGTATTTGTCGTCTATTTTCTTTATTATTTTTAGATCTTGGAGTGATCTTGTAAACTCCTCTATAAAGAAGGGGATACCCTCCGTCTTTTCCAGAATCAACTCTTCGAGTTCCCTCTCAATCTTTTCTGTACCCAGGAGGTGTGTTACCATCGAAAGACTCTCATGATTTGAGAGTCGGTTTAATGTCACCTGGCTGTGGTAAGACTTCCCGCCCCAGCTATGCACAAAATCGGGACGATACGTAAATATTAAAAATACCCTTGCTCCCGCTATGCAATCCAAAAAATATTTCGAGAACTCCTCCGAGCTTTTATCAATCCAATGGAGATCCTCAAAAGCCACAATCAGTGGGCGAATCTTCGAAACCTTAAGGGCGATTCGTTTTATTGCTTTTATGATTCGGTCTTTTTTCGCCTCGGGGCTCATGAGAATCTTGTCAAAGCCGCTTTCTTTGACAGATAACAGCTCCAACAAATATGGAAGCGTGGAAGGCTCATCTATGTCGATTAGACTTAAACCCCTTTTGACTCTTTTTGTGATCTCCGAGTCCCCATCAGTGTCGCCGATATCAAAATTTGCCTTCAGCATGTCAATAACCGGGTGGTAAGCAATCCCTTTACTATAAGAGAGACATTTGCCTTCCAGAAATGTCACATCCTCGTGAATAACAGCTTTTCTGAACTCATATAATAGTCTCGATTTACCTACACCAGCCTCGGAAATAATTGAGAATGCCTGCCCTCTGCCACCTTTGGACCGCTCAAAACCTTCCAGCAGAAGTTCCAGTTCCCGTTCCCTTCCTACAAAAGGCGCAAGCCCCCGTTCAGCGCTGACGTCAAACCGAGTCCTTCTGGTACTGGGAGCGATAACACGGTAGACGTTAACCGGCTGCTGTTTGCCCTTAACTTGCCTGTGCCCTATGGCTTCAAACCGAAACAGCCCTCTTGTTAGCTTGAAGGTCTCCTCTGTTACATAAGTCGTAGCCGGTTCTGCTAAGCCTTCTACCCTTGAAGCCAGATTCACAGTATCTCCAACTGCCTTGAACTCAACGCGGAGATCATTCCCCAGTGTACCGACCACAACCGGTCCTGTATGTACGCCGATCCGCATTTTAAGCGGCAGAACATTCTTTTCTCTTTGCCTTAATTTATCACTGAATTTTGCCATTGCCCGGTGGATGGCAAGGCTCGATCGAATCGCTCGTTGCGGTGCGTCCTCCAATGCAATGGGTGCTCCAAAAAGAGCCAGAATTCCATCACCGGTCATCTCATTGACCGTGCCTTCGTTGTCATGGACCTTGTGGATGAGAATCTCATAGACCTGGTCCATGATAGAGTATGCTTCCTCCATACCCAGTGATTCCGAAATGGGGGTAAAACCCGCCATGTCGCAAAACATCACCGTCACCTGTTTGCGTTCGCCTACAATATGATCTTTTTGGGATAGGATTTTTTCTGTTAAACCTTTGAGAAGGTACTTTTGAATTTTAGTCAGTTTTTCATCAAAGGATAAATCTTTGGGAGACGTTTCAACAGGAACATCTAATTTCTGACCGCACTCGCCACAAAATTTAAAATTGGGAGGGCTTGATAAATTACAACCTGGACAAAGTGTTTCTAACTTAGCACCACATCCGCCACAAAATTTAATTCCTTCAGGGTTCTCAAACCGACACTTCGAGCATTTCATTTGGCAATATCGACTTTGGCGTAAATTATATTATAATCCAATCTTTTGCAGATTTTAAATCCGGGAAAACTCTTATTTCTCGTTTCAGGTCTTTGCCAATATCAGAGAACAAAGTCCCTAGACTTTGTTGAAGACCATTTTCGGCAACAATGGCGGTTTTATTACCTTTGGAATTTTTGGGACAAATTCCTTCGACTAAATTTTTAATTGTGCAAAGATCCGTATAGGACATTTTTATTTGACCAGATCTGAATACCCAAATATCATTTTTATTTATAAATTCGGGCATTGAAATTAATTTAGGAATGCCCTCCATAATTTCCCGATAATCCATTCCTGTCGACGATTCAATGAGTATGTAGTCATTATAGTTTGTAAATTTCAGAGACATTTTAATTTGTGTCCTCCATCGGAATGTTCTTTAGCTAATCCCCTTGCAAAATATTATGTATTTTATCGAGGCTGAAAGATAGAGTAAACCGTAGAAAACAACGGTATTTTCACTAGTCAAAACTAGTATTATTTTAGGGACAGAAGATAGGACTGCAAGCTTTCAGATTTGTTTTTTAATCCCAATTTTTGCCGGATTTTCGTCCGGTGGAACTCGATGGTTCTAGAGGATAAACTCATTAACTCAGCAATATTTTTAGTGGTTTTCCCCTGCCGGATAAGACTGGCGATCTTTATTTCCTGCGGGGTTAATTTGTACTTAACCGAGGCAAAATTGCGGGCAAAAGGCGAGATGATTTCATCCAAATTGGTTTTGATTATGTCGTGGAGGGAAGCCTGTCTGGGGCTAAGCGGGGTTTTTTTCAAGTTATCCAGATACGGCTCGATTAGCTGTTTGGTATTGAATTGGATTTTTTCTTGGAGCTCAATCTTATCGTCTTCCCTCTTTTTGAGAAGAACCCTGAGGGCCGCATTCATTTCTTCAAGCTCGTGTGTCTTTTCTTTGAGTTCCTGCTCCCGGGCTTGCAGAGACTCCTGGGCCCGCTTGCTATCAGTGATGTCATAGGCGATGGCCAAAGTGGCGCTTTGGCCGCCATAGTTGATAGAGGCGGCAGCCAGGTCAATCCATTTCATTTGGCCGTATTTGGTAAGGGCTTTAAGCTCATATCGGTCGGGTACGGCCTCACCCCGCTGCCGAACCAGCCCCCGTTTTTTTACGAGCCCCTGCATGTCCGGGTGAACCAGTTCCCAGAACCGCATGGCCATGGCTTCCTCCTCGGTAAAACCGGAAATCGATTCAAAAGCCGGATTCATATAAATAAGTTTTTCACCGGCAACGATCAGTATAGCGGCAGGAGCCGACTCAGCCAGAGTCCGAAATTTTTCCTCAGACTCCCGCAGCGCCTTTTCGGCCTCTTTGCGCTCAGTTATATCATTGCCGACGCAGAGTATCTCCAGGATATTGCCGGTCTCGTCCTGAATACCTTTATTCGTCCAGCCGATCCAGACACGTTGGCCGTTTTTGCGCATGTTTTCATTCTCATTGTTTATGTAACGCTCGGGATGAAGCCCCAGGTCTTTGATCATGGCGGCCAGATCCCTTCCAGACGACTCTGTTTTTGGGACGATGGTGCCGATAACATTCTTTCCAATAATTTCCTTTCCCGTGTAGCCGAAGAATTCCAGACTAAAATTATTGATGAATTTAATATTCCCCTTGGTGTCCAATTTAAGAATTATGCTATTCACACTTTGAACCAGTTCTCTATAATTTCTTTCACTTTCCTCCAGCGCGGCTGCTGTCAATTTCCGATTGGTAATATCACGTGCAACTCCTTGTATGGCGTAAGGTTTTCCCTCTCGGTATATTAGCCCACCGTCAGTTTCAATCCAAACAACGTTACCATTCTTATTTTTCAATTTATATTCTGTCAGTTGTCTTTGTGAACCAAACCGCATAATCTCCTTAATTGCGGCCATAGCTATTGGTAATTGATCTTCGTTCATCAAGTCGGATATACTCAGAGCGCTGATCTCCTCTTTTTTATAACCCAGCAAACTCAAAGCAGCATTATTTGCATCTATAAATCTGCCTTCAAAATCGTGAATATATATACAGTGAAGATTGCGCTCAAATAGTGCTTTATACTTATCGCGCATTTCGCTGATCGTTTCTTTCTCACGCTCTAGCGCGCGAGAACTCGCTTCTAATTTATCAACTCTTTTTTTCAACTGTTCGTAAGTCGGTTTATTGGACATTGCGTAAATCTCCAGAAGCAAAGAGCCCATTTTCTTCTTACACTTTTTAATCGGTGCTATATGTCTGAAAGAATTGGAAGTTAAATTTATTTTGTATTATCCTTCTAAGTAACACATTCTTTAGAGGTTTACCTGCCACAACGCGCCATTCGGTTGCCCTCTCGCGCCATTTTTGATAAATGTTTAACTTACTGAGTTTTAAAATAAGAAAGGCAAGTCTAAAATGCAAAAACAACATATGACAGTGACTCATCTTTTGTCTCCAGCAGATATTCTATGGAAATTATTAGAAGACTATGGGCATGACGCCGAATCGATTTTCCTTGAGGTGGGCATCGATTGCGAAATGTTTTTAAAGCCGGGTGCGCGTATTGCCCACGCGAGAGTTGAAAGCCTTTGGTCTAAAGTAAACGAGCTCATAGAAGATCCGTGTTTCGGACTGCGAGGTGTAAAATTCTGGCATCCTTCCCAGTTTAATGCCTTGGGACATGCCTGGCTTGCCAGCGGTACGTTGCGTGAAGCGCTAAACCGCGCTGTCCGCTATGCTCACATTACCGGCACAGATAGAAAAAACCGGCTGGAGGATACGGCTAAAGGGCTAACGGTTACCTTGTCCCAATCTCTGAAGGTGCCTGCCCTCATGGATTTGGCAATGTCAATTTTGATGTCTGCATGTCGGCTTAATTATGGTCCGGATTTAAACCCGGTGGAGGTCAATTTTATCCACTCAAAGCCAGCCTGTGCTGAAGAATACTATTCCTATTTTAATGCGCCTGTTAATTTCAATGCTGATAGCGATTGTATTACCTTACCGGCAGATGCTGTTGATAGACGCCTGCCGATCGGCAACCCACAGCTTGCCCAAATTCACGACCAATATATCATCCGTTATTTAGCAGAATTGGATAAAAATAATATTGTCCAGCGCGTTAAAGGCGCAATTATTGACATGCTGCCTTCGGGCGAGGTATCCGGTGAAAAGGTGGCTGAGAGATTGAATATGAGTACACGAAGCCTGCAACGCAAACTTCAGGGCGCGCGGACAACTTTTGGTGCACTTCTGGAGGAGGTACGTCAGGAGCTTGCAGAACATTACATTCACGATTCAACTGTCAGTCTAACGGAGATTGCTTTTGTCTTGGGATATTCGGAATACAGTTCTTTTTGGCGGGCTTATAAACGTTGGACGAAAACTCCTCCGAGTGCGATTCGAAAGTTAGAGCTGTAAATTGAGGAGAAGGCTTAAATTTGCTTAATGAAACCATCCTCAAAAACAAGTCGTCCATTCTCAGCGAATTGGACGGTCTCTGGAGATCTCGAAACAAAACCGGAATCAACCGCTCTCTTTGGAATGTATTTTTGCGGCATGTTGCAGGTGGGATTGGAAATAGGCATCGACCTCCGGCGGCACCGAGGTAAAGCGAACCACGTAGGCCTGTCCATTCTTTTCTGAGCGTTCGATCACTTTCCCGTAGAAATTCCTGACCGACAGCTTTTGATCCACATCTTCCAGGTTCATCTTCAGATTGGTAAGTACCTCGACCGGCACGTCCACGATAATTTCAGCACACTTCCTCGAAAGCCTGACCACAGAGGCCTGCAGCCCTTTCTGCCCCACCTCTTTGCCTTCAAGAATCGAGTACCGCAGCGGGATCTTGAGCGCCAGGGTGACAAGATCCGGTTTTTTCCCCTCAAGAGCGAGGTTGTATTTTCCGGCAATGCCACCAACTTCATATATCTTCAGCGGTGTTTCGGCGCCTTTGGGCAAGATCTCCCGCTGCGTGTCAATGCGCAAAATCTCATCTACTTTTTGGCGTACGGACTCGGAGATGAGTATCTGTCCACCCACGGTATAGGACTCGATCCGGCTTGTCATGTTTACACCGCTCCCAACCACAGCGTATTTACTTCTTTTGCTGGAACCTATATTGCCAACGATCACTTCAGTTTCGTTAAGGCCAATTCCCATTTCCAACACGGGCAGGCCCTGTGCCAGGTTTTGTTCGTTTACCTTTGCCATTGCGTTTTGCATCTCTATTGCACAGGCAATTGCCTGCTGAATACGGTCCGGCATCTCTTGCGGGGCACCGAAAATAACCAGCAGTGAATCTCCAATAATTTCATTTATCGTACCATTGTACTGAAGGACAACGTCCACCATAACTTCAAAGTAGGCGTTGAGCATTTGAACCACCTGCTCGGCCTTGAGTCTCTCAGAGAGGGCTGTGAAACCCCGCAGGTCGGTCAACATGATGGTGACTTCCCGTCTCTCTCCTCCCAATTCCAGCGCCGAAGGGTCTTCGAGCAGCGAATTCATCACTTCGGTCGAGAGGTAACGGCCGAACATTTTCTTGATAAGCTCCGATGATTTCTCCAGGTCTTCCGATGTGCGCGAGAGCAATGTAGAAAGCGTATTCTTCACTTTTAATGCTCTTTCCAATTTGAAATTCAGCTTCGCAAACTCTTTCCCAATGCCGTCAAGCAGTTGCAATGCCACTTCCTTCTCGTCATCGGCGATATTCGTGGTCAGAATCGCATCTTTCAGTTTCTCGAGATCGGTGTTCATACTGGGAGCCTTCCAAGAATTTACTTTTCGTGAATCAGGACGGGCACGAGTGTATAGTTGTGAAAATCAGAGCGCCCTTTCGGCCCGGGACCGATTTCACCGTATGTAAAGAATCCGACCAGAGGTGCTTTCCATAGTTTGCGAATACCGGAGATTTCTTCCTCAACCATCGGACCAAGAGCAAGATGGCGCGCCTTGCAGGAAAACAACACGATGGCATCCGGTCTGAGATTTCGTTTGCTGAAATCTGTCATCTGTTCAAGGGCGTGGTCGACAATTTCAGATCCAGGCGGCATGCTAAATCTTACTTTTGTGCCTTCAGGCACAGTTCCAGCATAAACGATTGATTTGTCCTCGTTGACGACAAATGCTGCCCTCAGTACAACCGAGCCATCATCGCGTATCAGGAGCAAGGGGTATTCGGCAGCATGCACAGGATCATCGCCAATGTCCAGATATTTGTTATACATGTCAAGCGCAGGTTCATCATCAATCCGGTACACAATATTCCCTTTGGCCTTTGTGATGGTTTTTGGCGTGCCAATTCCTTTCCACCCGCTGGCAGCAATTCCCTGAAAATCAAGGACATTTTGATCAAAAATCAAAGCCATAACACCATTTGTGAGGACCTCTGACGCATTAAATACAAATGTTTCTTGCATTCTTAGGTCATCGCTGGCAAGCCCACCAAACAGCGCCACCTGACGTTCCATTGTGTGGCTAATTCCATTAACGATCTGCTCGCCATCGGCACGAACGCCGGCTGACATCACCATAAACGCAGGATCGTCATAGACAGTTTTGCTCCAGGCCGCAACACTCTGGCCAACTTGATAGGAGGTTTTTCCCTCCCCATCGAAGGCGCTCAGCCGATAGGTATCCCGCTTAATGTCGAGCAGCATCACCACAATCGATCCTTCATGGACTTCGTCATTGATAATCTCCCCACTGGTGCTTGCGCCGAAAACATCAATGTTGAATTTTGCGAAAGCTGCTCCTACTTCTGTCAGATTATAAGCAACGGAACTAAAGACAATCGCCAGGGTTGGTGTTAATCCATCATGTCGAAAGCCTTGAATACGGCTTTCGATCTGTTCAACCGAAGTAGCAGAGAATACCAATGGTTTCATATGATTCTCCCTTTCATTCTGTTCCGGAACAACTGAGTTCACGGGAACAGCTTCCTGGACTCGCAACACCAGCACCTCCATTTCGCCGGTGCGTCCCTTCTCACCTCAAACGATAGTCCCGTTTGCGACAGTAGGCGCTTGAGATGCGGATGGTCGCTTCCTCATCTTCTCTCATAAGGTCCATATAATGTTCGGCATCCATACTGAGCGTGTTCATAAATCTCCGCCCAAAGGCATCCGTGGCCACGAGATTGCTGCCAGTGTTACCGTTTTTAACAACGCGAGAAATTCAGGTTAAAACAAATCAGAGTTGTCAGAGAGAGACAGTGAGATCCGCTTCGCTTTGAGGGAGAATGGAAGTTTCAGTTATTTAGATCAGGGAATCAGAACTAGTTTAGGATTGTATACATCATTGAGCTGCAAAAGGTCAAATACAACTGAAATGCACTTGCAATTGCCGTGGGCTGTATGGGTGATGAATAATTTCTGATAGTGTTTTGATATCAAAGAGTTAACAAGGTTGCAGGTGTATTGAAAATTACAAAACTTAATTCATGTTGCGGATGTCCTGAACTGGAAATAAAAAAATAAGTTGTCCACAGGGGAGCGGCCGGAACCCCTCCCCCTGTTTTTTGCTAGCCTCCAACTTCGCCAGGAGATAGATCCCGCCAAGCACGATCGACGCTGCTCCCGATGGTACCGAAAAGATCATCGAGCTCGTTCTTCATCGGCGACCAGTCAGACGGGCACTCTGTTTCGAGCTTCTCTACGCGCATCTGCGCATTAACAACCTCCTGCTCCAGCTGTCCAATCAGCGGAAGAATCTTCTCTTTCTGCTCGGTTCCATAGCTGTCGGCGACGGCCTTCATTGCCTCGAGCTTTTCTTTCCAAGCTGTCACTTCAGCCAGCATTGCCTTACAGTAGTCTTGTACCTTCATGTTCAATCCTTTCCTTTTCAGTTAGTTTCCATCTCGCTGAACATATCGCGCTCAGCATCCCATTCAGCCGGGCCATCGCCTCAGCTGACCCTTTACTTCCTTAATACGGTTGCGCTTTACCCGTATAGACTTTAGACAATGTAAGAATCCGATTGTCAAATGCAAATCCCGCAGGAAAAAAAATTGACATAATTGGATATTATGGCGATTTTATTTCTTGGGCCGTTTGTCTGAGCTTCGAGTGATCATAACCTTTTGCCGCCAGACGTGTCAAAATATCTTGGTATAACATTTTGTCGATCACAGGCCTTCGGCTAAGGATCCAAAGGTATTTGCGCTTGGGCTCGCCAACCACGGCCCACTGATAATCATCATCGAGATCGATGATCCAGTAATCGCCTTTGAAGGGCCAGAAAAACCAGACCTTCAGCTTGGCATTGGTTTGATCGTCGACAACCTCAGCTTTGCCCACAGACTCTTTTACCGGTCCATCCAGGCGATTTTTATGACAACGATTCACAACCCTGATTTTACCATCGGGCAGTTTGGTGTATTCTGCTGTCGATGCCACACAGCCCTTCTGAAACCAAGCAGGGTAGCTGGCGATTTCGTACCATTTACCCAGGTATCGATCGAGATCTACAGAATCAACGACTTCAAGTTCAGGTAAATCCGAATGTGATGCTGTACTGATTAAAAGAAATGCAATTAGGCAATATCCACAGAGTATTCTTTTCACTTTCATCTCCTGTTTGATGTTTACCGATGATGGTTTTAAAGTAATTTCTGTAATTGATGAAAGGTTTTGGCCGTAACCTAACATAATGCGACTCATGATGATGACAAGGTTGCGCTCTAAATGGGCGCCTTAGAGGGAATATGCGAATGTCAGAGGCGTTAAAGCGCGCTACTTATCAAATTTCAGTGCATATAAGATTTAGATCGTGTTTCTCATTGGCATTTGAACTTTTAAAGTCTTTTGTGTATTTAGAATCTTGAGATGTTTTTATTTAGGCTGAAGCCGAGTTAAATGACTTAGATGCGATATCAGAAGATAGGCGTCAAGGAGTAATGGTTAAATGAGCTTTAATTTTGCAATTATAGGCGGTGGTCTGACCGGGACGGCTATGCTTTATCAGTTCGCCGAGCAGGTAGCGCAAGAAATCGAACGAAGCTTGTTGGACCCTTCTAAAATAAAAATCCAGATATTTGAGAAGCAAGATACCTTTGGGCCCGGCTTTCCCCATTGTGATCGAAATGTAATGCCATATCATATCACCAACATGTGTGCCAGGGACATGGGTATCCTGTTGGATAATTCTGTGGATTTCCAAGACTGGGTGATGATTCATCAAGATAAATTAGAAGCACGTTTTCCGAACATAGATGCCAAAACCGAAAATAATAACCCATGCAACCACTACCCACGCGCAATAATGGGCGAATATCTGAAAGACCGATTTCAAGAAGCACATCAAAAGGCCCAAGCGCTCGGTCTTGTGGTGGAACTCTATTCGCGGTCGGAGGTTATCGATTTAGCGAAGAGGCGCGATAAAATACATCTGACCGTAAAGTGCCTTTCATCCGGATCAACCTTTGCATGCGTTGCCGACCGCGTGTTGCTGGCAACAGGGCACTGGTTTGAAATAGAAGAGCAGGATAACTACTTTCCTTCACCGTGGCCTGCGAAAAATTTGATTCAAAAGATTCCGGAGGGCGAAAAGGTTGCGGTAATCGGGACGAGTTTAAGTGCTATAGAAGTTGTATTGACGCTCACTTCAGATGGTGATTTTGTTCGCGATGATTCAGGCAACCTGAATTATGTACCCTCCCCAAATCCAAGACGGTTTGCGCTCTATTCAAGAAGAGGGCTGCTGCCGAAAGTCAGGGGCAAGATGGGGCAGCACTGCAACAGGATCCTGACTCGTGAAAAAATAGAAAGCCTGGCCGTCCAAAACCAAGGGTATTTGACCCTTGAAGCTGTATTTCAGTTATTAAATTTGGAACTGGAAGCTGCATACGGCCACCGAATTAATTGGGATGCGGTGGTAAATCCGACGAAACCACCTGCAGATCTCTTACAACAATATTTGGAAGATGCTATAAATGGCGATGGGCCGGATGGCGAACTGATATGGCAAACCGTCCTGCACCAGTCCTTTGATATGGTCAGAGAGATTTATCTGAGTTTAACCCTGGAAGATAGAAAGCATTTCGATAAAGAGTACACTTCGATCTTTTTTACGCATGCGGCAACCCAGCCAATCATCAATGCGAAAAAAATGCTGGCCCTCATGAAGTCCGGTATCGTCGAGGTTTTTAAACTGGGTCGAGATTATAAATTTGTTAAAAACGACTCAAAAGACCGCTACGAATTTATATACAGGGATCAGAAAGGAAAACTAAAAAAAGAGGCTCACCGGTATGTCGTCAATGCGCGCGGGCAGCCAAGATCTATCCGGACAAACCCTTCACCTTTAATGAAAAATCTGCTTAAACGGGGAATTGTTCAGATGGGAGAAACCCGGCCCCTGCGACCAAAAGATACACGAAGCAGACTGCCAGCCGATCAACCGATAACAGAATTTCAGACTTACAAAACCGGGAGCATATGGATAGATCCAAGGACCCATCAGGTTATCCGCCAGGTGTCTGACAAAATAATAACGCAATCCGATGCACTTTATGCTGTTGGTGCCATGACGAGAGGCCAAATAATCGACGCCAGCATGGCATACGGAATTGTGCAATCAACTGCAAGGATTGCAGACAATCTGGTTAATGATTTAAAGCGAGCCAAGATTAAAAACAACCGCTGAAGACACCATAACCTAAAGTCGTCGTCTGCGATTTGTCGCCTGCAAAGCAGGTGTGATGATCTAATTTAGCATCGCTGGCAATATGTTTTACGGTTTTTTTACTGAAAGTAAGACCCGGATAACAGCGATAAAGCCGTTTCATGAATTTATTTTTCTTTCAATCTGGCAATTATCTCTTCGACTTCTTCATAGCCTTCTATGTAAAGCTTTTATTCTTCCGGATCTAACTAAAATTTAGATTTCAGGTTACCAGCCGTGAATGCGGCGAAACGAGATTGACTTTCCCATATCAACTGGGCTATTGCTCAGAGTCGTGGTCTAACAGGAGAAAATTTGGGAGGTAGGGCTATGAAGAAAAAAATGCGTGTTATGACGGAAAAACCGCTCAATGCCGAAACACCGATCGAATCGCTGCGCACCTGGACGACCGACAATGCGGTATTCTTTAAACGCAATCAGGGTCAGATTATGCAAAGACCGGTCAAGCTCTCGTCGTGGCAACTCAGCATTGAAGGTCTGGTGAAACACAACCTTGTTCTGAACTTTGAAGATATCCGGCGCATGCCGAAAATAGAAATTGCCAACACTTTGGAATGCTCCGGCAACAGTCGCTCTTTGCTCGAAAAAAAAGCTTCCGGCAACCCCTGGACGATTGGCGGCGTGGGCAATGCGATCTGGGGCGGCGTCTGGCTCAGAGATGTGCTCGATAAGGCAAAACTTCGAAAAGGTGCCCAACACATCAGCTTTGAAGGCCTGGATAAGCCTCTGGGGTCGGCCGGAATAAAATTTATCCGCAGCATTCCGCTGGAAAAAGCCATTGATTCCACCCTGCTGGCCTACGAAATGAATGGCCAACCCCTGCCGCTCAAACACGGCTACCCCCTGCGCGCGCTGGCCCTGGGTTGGACGGGCGCCAACTGTGTCAAGTGGCTCCACAAAATCAAGGTGCTTGATCAACCGCATGAAGGTTTTTTCATGGACAAAGTGTACCGTGTCTTTCAGAAAGGCGAAGATCCAAAATCCGGCAAAGTGGTTAAAGACATCGCCATTAAATCGATAATTGTTGAGCCCGTAAACGCTGAAATACTCCCGGTGGGGATTGTGCCCATTCGCGGTGCCGCCTATGCCGGCGAAACCGGCATTCAGGCGGTCGAGGTATCGGTTGATGAAGGCCGAACATGGCAGCCGGCAAACCTGATCGGTCCTCAAGAAACCTATGCCTGGCGACATTGGGAGTATCTGTGGGATGTTCGGCAGACAGGCGAATTTACGATAATGTCGCGTGCAACGGATGCCAGAGGACGCCGGCAGCCTGAAAGGGCTCACTGGAACGCACTGGGATACGGCAATAACGGCTTCCGGGAACATGCCATCGCTGTCCAGATCGCGTGAGTCAATCGGCAAATAAACGCATTGCATGACATCATACAGCTTCGCCTTCCAGGTGATCATTTCGCCTTGCATACACTTTTAAAAAATCTGGCAGGTTACCAATGAAGAATTTGATTCAGGCCAAATCACGCGGAACGCTTTATGGTTTGTGCATCGGTGATGCACTGGCAATGCCGGTTCACTGGTACTATAACCGCCAGGCACTGAATCAGGATTACGGCCGGGTGACGGACTATTTGGCACCACGCAATCCGCATCCGGATAGCATTCTGTGGCGCTCCAACTACAAAACGCCAAACGCAAAAGGCGAAATTCTGCACGATCAAGCCTCACACTGGGGGCAAAAGGGCATTCATTACCACCAGTTTCTCAAAGCGGGAGAGAACACCTTAAATGTCAAAATCTGCCGGCTGCTCATCGACTCGATAAACCAGAACAGCACCTACAAATCTGACGATTTTATAGAAAGATACATCGCCTTCATGACAACTCCGGGCAACCATCAGGATACCTACATAGAGGAGTGCCATCGCAATTTCTTTGCAAATTATGCCAGAGGCCTGCCGCCACACAGATGCGGTGTCGAAGAAAAGCATATCGGCGGTCTGATCGGAATTGTTCCCATCGTTGTTTTTTATTTCAACCGGCCCCGCCAGGCCCGCGAGGCCGCCTTGACCCACCTGGCGTTGACCCACCCCGGTTTCAAAATGAAAACTGCCGGATCATTGTTGATCGATATTTTGCAGAAGGTGCTCAACGGCGCCCAATTGAAGGAAGCCATCGTTGAGGAAATTGAAAAACAGCAAAACCCGCTGCTCGGACATCCATTTCTTAAATGGCTTCATGATCCTGACGACTGGGTGGTTGGTCCGCGTTTCAGCACGGCCTGTTATGTTGAGGACTCGATCCCGGCAGTTGTTTATCTGGCATTAAAATACCACAATGATCCTGAAAATGCACTGATCGCCAATACCAACCTCGGCGGAGACAACGCCGCGCGCGGGGCGGTACTTGGAGCGCTTATGGGGGCATCCTACGGTATTGAAAAATTTCCAGGTCGCTGGATTGATGGGCTAGTTGAGCCCTTGCCCGATATTTTGCACCCATAAAATTGTAATGTCGAAGATCATATCGCTGAGTTGTTGGAATTAAACCGGAAGGTTATGCCAGTTCTTTGATTACCGCCTCGGCGGCAAATCGGCCGGAAAGCATCGCCCACTGGATGCCCGGAACGCTCTGGTACTCACCACAAACATGAATACCTGGCTTTACCGGTTTTGCGGGAACGGTTGGATCCGGCATCGGCGGCGGCTGGGCAGGCAACGCATGTTGGATGCGGTAGGTTTTCAAATGACGCCATTTTTCGACCACAGGTCCAAACCACTCGGTTAGCTCTTTTCGCACCGCAGATTCTGCGGTCCTGTCGTCTAAGGCCGGTTGCCCGAGCAGCACTACCGATATCAGTTCTTCTCCGGCCGGCGCGTATGAAGTTGCGACGACGCTGGGAACGGTCAGGCTGTTGATCATTCCGGTTCCCTCGCCGTTTAGAATGAGATAGGGATCATTGATCGGCGCCTCTTTGGCTGCAAAATAGAGGCATAATTCGCCCTGGGAGATCATTGATGCGGGCCTTCCCAGCAAACGCGCCGTCTCCGGCCCTTCGGTGGCCAAAACTAGAGCCCGGGATTTGATCGATTGTCCGGTTGCTAAAACAGCACCACCTGTGTGAACCGATTCCACCCGGGTACCGGTTCTGATAGCGTTTTCAGGTAGATCCTCGGCAATTTGATCAGCAATCGCCCCCATTCCCTGGCCGGGCAAGGCCACATCTCCTTCGGCAAAAACACGCAGTACGTATCTGAACACGCGGCTCGATGCCTGGATTTCAGGATCAAGGCATACGCCCCCGAAAAACGGTTTAAAAAATCTCCGAATCATTTTTTCTGAAATCCCCTGGGATTTCAAGAATTCGAGCGTCGTCATATCCCGACTTTGAAACAGATTGGAAACACTTCCCCGTCGGGCGCTGGATGCCATTCGAATGATCCGCAAACGGTCGGTAAAGGTGCCAACCGGCGCCGTCAGTGAACTCCAGAGGTCCCGGGGACGACGCCTGGGGTCAGAGACACGCTTGAATTTGCCTGCCACCCGGACGATCGCCCCGGGGGCAAATGGTTTTAACTCGAGGCGATGGTAGTCCAACTGGCGACGGGCCTCGGGATATGCGGTTTGCAGTACCTGAAATCCATGATTTAATAAGAATCCGTCAAGCGCATCGGTTTTCAAGCGTCCACCGATTCGCTGGTCTGCCTCCAGAACAGCAAACGACACGTTGTTCTTCATTAAGTGTCTGGCACAGGACAATCCAGCCAGGCCGGCACCGACGACGACAACGTCAACATCTGTTATTTTCATCTAAACCTCCGGATAAACCGCAGCTGAGCCGTTACCGGCGTCCATGACTTAAAAAGCTGGCCACCGTGTGCGCATACAAATTCGGATGTTTATCTTTGTCGATTTCGCACAGTTCATCCATCTGCTTATTCAGGGTTAGAAAGGCTTTTGCGGTATGCTGATAATCTGAAAAAAAATGCCGCATTTCATCTACCAGTGCCGGATCGATGGAGATCGATTCTGGAAACCAATCCCGCGGTTCACCTTCATTCTGTCTTAGAACGTTTAGATGGGCCGCAATGAAATCAGCGTAAACGTGAAATAGGTGTTGGACTTATCTATCTCGCAAGGTAGAAATATCTCCCAGTCTTTTTGCTATGATGGCCTCGCAGAGGGTATGGGTTTAATTTTAAATAGATTCTCCTTCGGTCAGGAAAATAATATCGTGGCGATGGATTAATTCAGCTGTAATGTCGATAACTTCCGACCGATGAATTGAAAATCCGATTGTAACGCGTTTCATTGTCTGACGGGAACGCTAACGTCTTTTTGATTCAAACTATGGCTTATGAAAAGATCTTTACAAGTCCATCTATTGCGTTAATGTATAAACAATAATGCGCAGTAAATTAGAATTTGCAAACAGAATTCATTAAAAAAGGAAGAATTATGGCTGTGAGAAGGTTTGCCGCTATTTTTTTTATTTTGGTTGGTTTAACTGTTTGGACACCCAAGGAGATCTTGTCTATGGATTTAACGCAGTTCCAGTGGAAGAACCGATTGCTTTTCATTTTTGCGCAGGATGCGAGTCATCCGCTTTTTAAAGATTTACAGAGCCAAATTGCGGCTCAAAAAGCCGAAGTAGACGGTCGAGATTTGATTGTTTTTGAGGTGACAGCGCAAGGCCCGGCCCGAATGAATACCCGTCCTTTAGATCGAAAGGAAGCCGATTCGATACGCAATCACTTTACCGTACCCGACGATACATTCAGCCTCATTCTAGTCGGTAAAGATGGCGGCATTAAACTCAAGCGCAGTGATCGGGTCGATTTAAGAGCGGTTTTTGATCTAATCGACGCGATGCCGATGCGCCAGAGAGAAATGCGGCAGAAAAATAAATGATTTTGAATTTGCTGTCCCGAAGTTGTATTTTTTTATAAATTACGTTAAAGAAAAGCTGGGGATGTCTTTAAGCAAAGATTTACTGGGGATATTTGCGGCAAGCTGAGATCACTATTTTAAGATAAGTTTGTTCAATGAAAAAAGTGGGGAACACCTTTAAGAAATCCAATTTTCTGCTGTCGCTCTGGCGCTGGTTTGATGCGGATGCGTCTGCTGATCAAATACCCAACGTCGCTATCAAGAAAGTCGATTGGTTTCGGATCATTCCTTTTGTGATATTGCACCTGATGTGTTTGGGCGTCATCTGGGTGGGCTGGAGCTGGTTTGCCATTTTCACGGCGGCCGGCCTTTATTTTATTCGGATGTTTGCGATCACAGGATTCTACCACCGCTATTTCTCCCACAATGCCTTCAAAACCAATCGGTTCTGGCAATTTATCTTTGCAGTGATCGGCAACTCCTCGGTTCAGCGCGGTCCGTTGTGGTGGGCAGCGCATCATCGTCATCATCACCGTTACGCGGATACGGAAAAAGATATCCATTCACCCAGCCGGCACGGATTTATCTGGAGCCATATCGGGTGGCTGACGTCGCCTGCCAATTTTCCGACCAAAATGAAATTTGTGAAAGATTGGGCCAGATTTCCGGAGCTGCGCTGGATCAATCGCTTTGACATTTTCATTCCGGTTCTGCTGGCTGCCGTCTTATTTTTAGGGGGGAATATACTCCAGATCTATGCGCCTCAGCTTGGCACCAACGGCCCGCAACTGCTGATCTGGGGCTTTTTTATTTCTTCGGTGGTGCTTTTTCACGCGACGGTGACCATCAACTCTTTTGATCACATGATCGGCAGCCGACGGTATGATACCCCGGATACCAGTCGCAACAATGCGGCTTTGGCGCTGATTACCCTCGGCGAGGGGTGGCATAACAATCATCATCATTACGCGATTTCGGCGCGTCAGGGATTTTACTGGTGGGAAATCGACATTACCTATTACCTGCTTAAGATGCTCTCGTGGCTGGGCATCGTGTGGGGTCTGCGGGGCTTGCCGGAAGGCTTGCGAGACCAAAATAGAGTGGTAGCCGACACCCCTTAGTCCAAATATGAACGCAAATGTATCTCTAAACCATTGAGGAGAAATTCACATGCGAATCGCCGTCATCGGAACCGGTATTGCGGGCATGGTGGCCGCATATCTGCTCAGTGAAGATTACGAGTTGGTCGTCTATGAGGCAGCAGACTATGTCGGCGGGCACACCAACACGGTTGATGTGCGCTTAAACGGCCAATCCTACGCGGTGGATACCGGATTTATTGTGTTCAACGAAAAAACATATCCGAATTTCGTCAAGCTGATGAAACGCCTGGGGGTGGCCTGGAAACCCTCGAACATGAGCTTCAGTGTGCAGTGTAAAAAAACCGGGCTGGAATTTTGCCCCAGTTCTTTGAATTCGCTTTTCATTCAACGGCGAAATTTATTGCGCCCATCGTTTTATCGGATGATTTTGGACATTTTTCGATTTCGACGAAAATCTGAAGAACTCTTAAAAAGCAATGACTACACTTTAACCCTTGAAGATTTTTTAGCACAAAAGGGATTTTCAAAGCTGTTTATAGAGCATTTTATTATCCCCATGGGCGAGGCTATCTGGTCGGCAGATCCGATTAAATTCAACGAGTTCCCGGCCCTTTATTTTGCTCAGTTCTTCAAAAACCATGGTTTTCTGAATGTACGCAATCAGCCGCAGTGGCAAGTCATCAAAGGAGGATCAAGGCAGTACGTCGAGCCGCTATGCAAACGCTTTCGTCATCAAATTCGACTCAATTGTGCAGTCAAAGCCGTTCGGCGGTACCCGGATCGCGTGGAAGTGCGAGCTGAAAATAAACCCGCAGAACGTTTTGATCAGGTGGTAATTGCCACCCACAGTGATCAGGCGCTGGCCATTCTGGAGGACCCTTCCGGGCCGGAAAAAGAAATTCTCGGCAGCATACCCTATCAGGAAAACCAGGCCGTCTTGCATTCAGATGAATCGATTTTACCGAGCAAAAGAGCCGCCTGGGCGAGCTGGAATTATCATATACCCAAAGCGGAGCTGGGGCGCGTGGCCCTTACTTATGATATGAATATTTTGCAAAGCTTAGGCGCCCCAATCGAATATTGCGTTACGCTTAATTTGCCTGACGCCGCGGATCCATCTAAAAAAATCAAAGAAATGCTTTATCATCACCCGGTGTATAATCCAAAAAGCCTGGCTGCAAGAAATCGACATCCAGAGATCAACGGAGTGAATCGCACTTATTTCTGTGGCGCGTATTGGGGATATGGATTCCATGAAGATGGGGTCAATAGCGCCCTGGAAGTAGCTAAACATTTCGGCAAATCCCTCTAAAACGGATATCCATATTTTAATTCACGGTAAGGACGCTAGATGATGCACAGCTGCATCTATGAGGGCAACGTTCGACATCGGAGATTCCGGCCGAAACCGAACATATTTCAATATCGTCTGTTTTTTATGTATTTAGACCTGCAAGAATTGCCGGCTTTGTTCAGCAATCATCCGCTCTGGTCTTCCCAGCGGCCGAATATCGCCTATTTTCGCCGCAGAGATCATTTCGGCAATCCGAAGGTGCCCATCGACCAGGCGGTGCGCGATCTTGTTGCCGAAAAAACCGGACGCCCACCTGAGGGCCCGATTCGTCTGCTGACCCATCTGCGCTATTTCGGTTATTGCTTCAATCCGGCCAGTTTCTACTATTGCTATGATAAAACGGATTTGGCGGTGGAGACCATTGTGGTTGAAATACACAACACGCCCTGGGGTGAGGTGCATTGCTATGTGTTGAGTCGCGAACAAAGCGAACATCCGGTAAGCAACTGGCGGCGGCATCGCTTCAAGAAAGTTTTTCATGTTTCGCCCTTTATTGGTATGGATATCGATTATGACTGGCGGTTTCGCGAACCCGACGCTTCCATCCGCGTGCACATGATCGACTTTGAAAATGGACAAAAATTGTTTGATGCCAGCCTGGCATTGAAACGCCGCGAGATTAGCAACTGGGCTTTAACCGATGTACTGATCAAATACCCGCTGATGACGGCCAAGGTTGCAACCATGATTTACTGGCAGGCACTGCGGCTATTACTAAAAAAGACGACCCTGTATGTTCACCCCAAAAAACGTCAGCCCTTGGCTAAGAGGTAGCCATCATGAACACATCCATAATTCCTTCAGACGCGCCGGCATTGGAAAACATTCGCACGCGCCCGATCGACGGACAGGCACGCCGATTTGTCTTGGGCCTCCTCGGCAAATTAAAACGCGGGCAAATTACAATCCTCGACGGTCCGCATCGTCACGTTTTCGGTAAATCAGGCGCAGGTTTTCCCCTGGAGGCCGTTGTAACGGTCCATCACCCTCGATTTTACAGCAAGACCGTTCTGGGCGGCAGCATCGGAAGCGCGGAGGCCTACATGAGCGGTTTGTGGTCGGCAAACGATCTTACCGCCGCACTGCGAATTATGGCTCTGAATCGGGATATTCTTGAGCGCATGGACAGGGGCTGGCTAAAGCTGTCGACACCGTTTCATAAGATGTGGCATTTCCTTCGTAAAAATACCCAGCGCGGCAGCCGCAGGAATATTATTGCCCACTATGATCTCGGCAATGATTTTTATCGACTGTTTCTGGACGAAACCCTGACCTATTCCTGCGGTATTTTTGATCGTGAAGACAGCAGCCTGCGAGATGCTTCGATTGCCAAATATGAACGCATCTGCCAAAAACTTGAGCTGGGTCCACATGATGACGTGATTGAAATCGGATCCGGCTGGGGTGGCTTTGCCATTTATGCCGCTCAAAATTACGGCTGCCGGGTCACAACGACAACGATTTCCGACCAGCAATTTACGCTGGCCAAACAGCGCATTGCGGATTCAGGCCTGACCGATCGAATTGATCTGGTTTTGAAAGACTACCGGGATTTGAAAGGAAAGTATGGCAAACTTGTTTCCATCGAAATGATCGAGGCTGTCGGACATCATTACCTGGATGCGTATTTTGGAGCCTGCAGCCGGCTGCTCAAAGAAGACGGTATCATGCTGCTGCAGGCGATTACCATTGCCGATCAATTGTTTGAGCGTCACAAACGTTCGGTTGATTTTATCAAGCGCTATATTTTTCCGGGCAGCTGTATCCCGTCCATCGCTGCCATTTCGAATTCGATTGCCAGGGTCACCGATTTGTGTTTGATTCATCTGGAAGACATTACACCCCATTACGCCAGGACCCTGGCCTGCTGGCGCGAGAATTTTTTCAAAAACATCGATGCGGTCAAGGCGCTGGGATATTCAGATGCTTTTATTCGCATGTGGGAGTATTATTTTAGCTATTGTGAAGCGTCCTTTGCCGAGCGTTACAACGGCGATGTGCAGATGCTGTTTGCCAAACCCATGAACCGGCGCAAAGCGCTAATCCCTGATTTAACCGTCAGTTAGGCTTTGCAGGAAAGGAGATGCAACCGATGAACATTTGGGTGCCGATTATACTGTTGCTCATATTGGTCGAAATCTGGTGGTTTGGCGCGCACTGCACTGCCTATCTTAGTGATATCAGGGATTTATTTGAAAAAATGGTCAAAATAACGGAAGGGACGGAAAGCAACGAATAAATCGGCGGTCAAGATCATTTATTTGTAACTTTTTCCTGATTTTTTGTCTCATAACAATCGCCATTGTTGTACTTTCCTCCATCCATTGGTGGTGGTTCAGTCCACGCTGAGTTTGACCTCCTTTCCTCAGGTGGGAAATGAGCACTGAACCACCACAAAATTCATAACCCCCTTCCATGATTGTGCGATGCGTCCGTTACCATCAAATTGATCTAAACCGTATTTGGGCGCCCTGTTCTTTTGGCTTACACGTTGTTGCGCTTTACATTAAAGCAGACCTGTATTTTAAAAAAAGTATTTGGCATGCCGAAGCAGAATGCTTAAAATGGACCTATCCATCCATTATGGATCGCATGATAAGCATTGCTAAAGCTAGATACGCACCCCCGACACTTTGAACTCGGAGGAAAAGCACAACGATGGAAATTAAAAAGATTTTGTGGCCGACCGATTTTTCCGAAAACGCTGCGAAGGCTCTGCCGCTGGTGACATCGCTGTCCCAAAAATATGCAGCTGAAATCCATATTCTGTATGTGTTAAAAGACTATCCTGCGTTCGGCGCTTCTTATGGCTACAACGATCCCGCCGATATCGAAAGAATGAAGCAATGGGAGCAGGAAACTGCCGAGAGCCGGCTGAACGAAATCTGCGAAAAATTTTTAAATACGTGCCCGCTTTATGTCCGCCATACCCGTGTCGGTGACCCCGTTAAAGAGATTCTAAAACTGATCCAGAATGAGGCCATCGACATGGTTGTTATGGCGAGCCGGGGCGAAGAGGCGCATTTTGACTTTGGGAGTGTGGCGGATCGTGTAACCAAATGCACATCAGTTCCCACTTTAATTGTACCGGTGTGATGAAAAACTCATTTTCGAAGCAGCTATACGTGTACCTCTGTATTCTGCTGGGCGCAACGCATGCGGCTGGCGGATCGGGAGCCAAGGCCAATAGACTTTCGCCCTGTCCGGATTCGCCCAACTGCGTCTCTTCCCAAAGCACGGATAAGGCACATTTTATCGATCCGCTGACCTATCAGGACAGCCCTGCAGAAGCCAGGCAAAGGCTCATCACTATCCTAAAAAGCACGAAGCGGGTGCGGCTGGTGAAAGTTGACACCGATTTTATCCACGCTGAATTTCGCTCATTCATTTTTCGTTTTGTTGATGATGTAACGTTCTACTTTTCCTCTGAAGAAACCATCATCCATGTGCGCTCTGCATCCCGGACGGGTTATTACGACTTTGGTGCCAACCGTCGGCGTGTGGAACGCTTACGCTCGGCATTTGAAAATCGGACGAATTAATTTCATCTGTTTGGGACTTTCTAAGTCCGAAGAATATTGATTCGAGGTGAATATGAACCTTTTTTTTTATTTGAAACTTTATGCCCTAACCGTACCGGTTTTTTTCATTATCGACCTGATCTGGTTGGGGGTTGTGGCCAAGGGATTTTACCAGAAAAATTTGAAATATATTCTCAGCCCGAATGTCAACTGGACCGCCGCCATCATTTTTTATCTGATGTATATCGCCGGGATTCTGATCTTTGCCGTCCTGCCTGGCATCGCTAAAGATTCAGTGCGACACGCGGCGTTGTGGGGTGCGCTTTTTGGGTTTTTCACTTATGCAACCTATGATCTGACGAATTTGGCCCTGCTCAAAGACTGGCCGCTCAATATTGTGGTGGTCGATATACTCTGGGGCGTGGTTCTCTGTGCGCTGGTTTCGACCCTGAGCTTTTACATTGCCAAGTGGCTGATATGATTTGTGAAGAGACTGATGCCGGTGATGATAATAGTCCCGGCGCGCTTTCGAAATTTCCTCATTTCCATTCCCAATTCGCTCGATTTATCTGGAATTGCTGAGCTCTATTACCCTCGGGTTTACTGATTTTAAGCTAACACCCACTAACCCTCAGTCAAGTTTTGCGGAATCCGGCTCAAAAGCCGGGTTTATGCAATTTATTCGGGCCATCGGTGCTTCAGTTCTTAGGTACACAATGGCAAATAAAAAGAAGAATGAGGGAGTTGCGGCCGTTGACAATCCAGTCAAAATGTTTATTTTTTGACAAAAATTAGACAAAATTAAAAAAAGTAAGATTTGTTCAATATTGGGGTCTGTCAAAAACAGGGTCATTACTGTATTCGAGGACAGCTATCATGCGCAAAAGCTGACCGCAAAAGAGATTCGAACGAAATTCTTTACCCCGAAACACGCATATTTACGAAGTCACCATATGCGTAAGCGGTTTATGTGGCAGACCTGAAAGTGGCATGCGAAGAGGAGGATAAGGATGCTGAGTCAGAAAAAAACAGTTCTAAAGCATAAGCAAGAGCCCCTGAGCCGCAGTCTAAGCGGAAACGGGAAACGAAATCAACGGAAAGCGGCATCGGGCTTCTCGACCGGGCCCAAGCCTCGGGGTGGAAGACCGGTTGTTCCCAATACACTTCAGGCCTATCTAACAGGCATCAGCCAGTATAAATTGCTGGGCAGGGATGAAGAACAAAGACTTTTTAAAAGACTCAAGGAGAAGGGTGACAGTAAGGCGGCCCACAAGCTGGTGACGTCGAATCTCAGGCTCGTCGTAAAAATCGCAATGGATTACCGCAGAATGTGGATGCAGAATGTGTTGGATCTCATTCAGGAGGGCAACATCGGGCTGATGAAAGCAGTTGAGAAATTCAATCCAAACAAAAAGGTGAAATTTTCATACTACGCGTCATTTTGGATCAAAGCTTACATTATCAAGCATTTGATGGATAACTTCCGCCTGGTAAAAATCGGAACCACCCAGGCGCAACGGAAGCTCTTTTTCCGGCTAAAAAAAGAAAAGCAAAAATTACGGGATGAAGGCCTCGAACCCAAAGCGGAGCTTATCTCCAAAAGACTGAAGGTGTCGAAAAAGGAAGTGGTTGAAATGGACCAACGGATTAATGGCTGGGATGTTTCACTGGATGCCCCTCTGACAGACGACACGGATACAGCGCGAATAGAATTTTTGAATACTTCCTCCGAATCACTCGAAGATAAGGTATCAAAAAAAGAGTTTGAGACGATTCTTCATCAACATATTGCTGAATTCAAAAAGGAAATGAATCAACGAGAACTCGATATTTTTAACCAGCGTATTTTCGCAGAAAATCCGGAAACACTGGCAAAAATTGGCAAGCGATATGGGATCTCAAGAGAACGCGTCCGTCAGATCCAAAAAAACATCATTGCGAAAATGAAAGAATCGTTTAAGCACGCATTGCCCGATTATGCCGCATACAGTGAAGGCGGTTCTGGCAATTAAGTACAACGCGCAATTACCGTTGAGGTGGTGTTACGATGCGATGGTCATTGAAAATTGCCAAATTGGCAGGGATTGATATTTTCATCCATTTTACGTTTTTTATCTTGTTGACCTGGGTGGCGTTTATTCAGTGGAAACTAAACGGGTCCATTGGTGCGTCCTTTTCAGGCATTGCGTTCATCCTGGCAATATTTGGATGCGTTGTTTTGCATGAATTGGGCCATGCGCTGGCAGCCAGAAAATATGGGATTAGGACAAAAGACATCATCCTGTTGCCGATCGGCGGTGTGGCCCGCCTGGAAAAAATACCGACCCAGCCGGTTCAAGAACTGTGGGTGGCGTTAGCCGGCCCGGCGGTAAATGTCGTGATTGCTGCTCTGCTTGCAGTTTACCTTTGGATCATCAATACCCTCACACCGGATAATCAATTAACGATGACCACCGCAGCATTTGTTGAGCGCATTATTGGTGTCAATGTTTTTTTGATCCTGTTTAATCTGATACCCGCATTTCCGATGGACGGCGGTCGGGTCTTACGCGCCCTGCTTGCCACGCGCCTGGCATATATCAGGGCCACCCGGATTTCAGCCGGCCTGGCGCAGGCAATTGCATTGCTTTTTGGCACTATCGGGCTGTTTTACAATCCGATACTCTTATTCATCGCATTTTTTGTCTGGATGGGTGCTGCGCAGGAGAGCCGGATGATCCGTGCAAGGTCGGCCTTGGATAGAATCCCGTAAAGCATTTGATGGAAGCATTTCATGATCAGAGCAATCAATACAAAAATATTGAGTTTGGTAAAATCAATGCTCAAAGACGGTATGAGCATGAGGAAAATTGCGCTGTGCATTGCTTTTGGAATTGTTTTGGGCATATTTCCCATTCTGGGCGCAACCACCTTGCTGTGCACTGCTGCCGCCCTGGCGCTGCGGTTGAACCTGCCGGCAATTCAGGTCGTAAACTATATGGTCTACCCGTTGCAGCTCGTTATGCTGGCACCATTTTACGGTGCCGGCAGCTGGTTATTCAAACATCAGGGTTGGCCTTTGATGGATACAGATATGATCGGCAACCTTCAAAATGATTTTTGGGGCAGCATGGCCAACCTGTGGGATTTGACACTGTATGCAGTTCTTTCATGGTTGGTCATCAGCCCATTATTGATCCTGCTGTTCTACAGCGTCTCAAAGCCAGTGATTCGTGCTGTAACCGCACGCCACGGCTCAAATACGATTTAATCTTTTTTGGGAAACCAGGGAAAAAACGGTGAAGTGCGCCTGCAATATTCGCGATATCCAGGCCGGGTATTGACGATGGTTTTTTCCGTCAGCGGGATTCCGGTCATCTTCAGTAAAACAGCGAAAACCACCAGCGGGCTTACCACGGTCCACCAGCTATTTGGCGTGGATAAAGCCACCAGAAAAATTCCCAACCAAATTAAACTCTCACCGAAGTAATTGGGGTGACGCGAATAGGCCCACAGCCCGTGGTCCATTACTTTACCCGCGTTGTTTTTATCGGCCTTAAATCGCGCCAGCTGCCAGTCACTGACGGATTCAAAAACAAATCCGATCATCCATATAATAAATCCCAGAAAATCGAGTCCGGTCAAATGATCCGGTATGGGGGATAGCTGCCCATATTGAATTGTCAGTGCAATCACCCATAAAAACAAGGCCTGGAGCAAAAAAACTTTAAACAGGCTGATGATCCAGAATCGGTCGCCAGCAGCCTTTCTCCAGCCACCATAGCGGGGATCTTCACCCTTTCCCCAGTTGCGCCATGACAAATGCGCACTCAGACGCAGTCCCCACGCAGTTGTGATCAAAACGATTAGAATTTTGCGACCGGCAAATCCCTCAGCCTGGCCAAAAGTCAACCAGGCAATCAGGACAAATCCCAGTCCCCAGAGACTGTCGACAATGGATACGTTCTTGTAAATCAGGCTGATCAGCCAACCGCAAATCATCAGACCCGTCACAGCGGCCAGATTCCAGCCGAAAATCGGTATTAAGTTTTCCACTTTAATTGCTCCAGATGCCCTGCCCCTCTTTATGAGATCATACGCTGCGGCTGTAACGGATCTGCCACCGAATTGCCGGCCTGTCGCTCAGCAATCGCGTTGCGAATTTGCTCATGAATGCGGCTGCTGATCGGGTATGCCAGTACAATAAGAAAGGCAATTATATTGCAAGCCGATGGCACCAGCGCATACAGGGTTCTCAAGGTCAGCTGCACCTGTTTGGTTTGCGCAACGTTCGGTTCATAACCGGCGTAACCGAGGATGGACAGTCCCGCGCCCACACCGATGGCCGCAGCAAATTTTTTGGCGATGGACCACAGGCCAATATACTGCCCCTCCCGTCTCTGACCGGTGAGCAGTTCATCGTAATCAATTACATCCGCCTGGATGGCGGATGGCAACGCCAGGGTAGCGCCAAAGCCGATGCCGGATAGAAAGACCAGGATAGCGTAGATATGCGCATCACCGGGACCCAGAAAAAATACGCCGATAAAGGCGCCGGTATTGATGGCCATGGATATCAGCCAGGCTGCCTTCTTGCCGATGCGACGCGAAAGCAAAATCCAACCGGGCAAAAAGATGATTCCGGTGACAAAATAAAGCAGAAGGAAGACATCGGCGAGATGCGACTGCAAAACATACTCGACATAATATAAAATCAGGGTTGCCGGCAAATTACTGCCAATTGCCGCGATCGTATATGAAATGACCAGTATCACAAAGGGTCGATTGCGGGCCACATAGCGAAACCCCATCCAGAGGCCGGTCGGACTCTGGACTTTAACGGATGGTCTCTCTTTAATTGCCAGCACGCACCACCAGCAGGAACCGATCAACAAAGGCGCATACAGCAACGCAATCCAGAAAAATTTGGCACGCTCGCCATCAGCGTCCGAAGTCAGGTCAAAGGCCCATTGGACCGCCGCCGGCGAACTGGCGGCCATTAGCGTGCCGGCAATGAGAAACCCATCGCGCATTCCGAACAGCGAAGTGCGCTCATGATAATCAAAGCTGATTTCAGGTCCCAGGGATTCAAACGGCACCACCACCACAGTCCAAAACAAAAACAGCGCGTATATACAGATGCCAAACCACCATGTTTCAAAATAAGCAGAAGCGTGCGGCGGATTAAACAGCAGATACATGCTCAAAACGACAAATAATGATCCAATCGCAATATACGGACGGCGCCGGCCGAAGCGTGTCCACGTTCGATCTGAGATATGACCAATGGCGGGATCGGTCACCGCATCAAAAATTCGCACGCTAAAAAGAATGGTGCCCAGAACAGCGATGTTGATGCCCACCACGTCAGTATAAAATTTAGGGATATAGACGTAAACCGGAATCCCGACGACCGCCAGAGCAAAGGCCGGGGCTGAATAGGCAATCTTTTTTCGGAAAGGGATATGTTCGGGCTGTCGTGTTTTCACTATAAGTCCAGGAGTTCTTTTTTCATCGATTCGCTGATCGGTTTGGATCCCAGCCAGATGGAAAACAGCGCAACTGCAAAATCAGCACCTTCAACGATGCCCCTGGGTTCGCCGTTTAATGTCAACTCCGTTCCCCTACCAGGTATATAGGTTAACGCATACCGATCGCCGGCATTTACATCCTGATACAGTGAGTTGTGGTATTCAATTTGGGGTCGCAGCCGCTCAAAGGTCTGGGGATCCACATTTTCAGATATTTTTTTGTTGGTGGCAGCGCCAAAATCCTCGCCGGCGATGGATCTAAAATATTCAACTTCCAATCGCTTGGGCACATCTGAAAGGGCCAAATTTGACGGGCAATCTTCCGGTAGGTATAAGGCCCCGACGTATACTTTTACAAACACCATTGCCCGCAAAAGTCCGGTGCCTCTTAACATTAAGGAGGTGTCCCCTGCTGTATAGCGATCATCAAAAACAACCCCTTCAATTTCTGCAGCTTCGATCTGGGGCAAGATGAAAAGCATCGCGATCAAGACAAGGACTGCTTTTACGGTTCGATCGCTTTTTATGTTCATCCTGTTGTCCTTCCGCTAAAAGGATTTCCGAATGCCTCGAGCATCAAATCGATTTAAGAAAAGATCTGGCCTATACGGGGGTACATCGTTGAGACACACGGCCACCGGTAACCCACTGCAGGGGTTTTTCATGCTACGTTAGAACGATTCTATTTTTTTTGCTGCGGAACTTTTTGCAGCTTGCTGATATCGTAGCCTTGCGCTTCAATAAAATTTAAAATCCGATTGTAATCATCATCCGGAATATAGGGTTTTCGGGCCATAATCCAGACATAATCTCTCTTGGTGCGGCCGATGACGGTCTGGGTATAATCTTCAGTCAGATAGATGATGCGGTACTCGGCTTTAATCGGCCAAAAAAACTGCATGCCCCAAACGGCATTTGATGCCTTATCCTCAATAAATCCCCGCGGCCGATATACTTTTTGCGGGCCGTCAAAACCGCCTTTGTTGAATGTAAAGGTGGTTTCAATGGTTCCATCTTCAGATAGACGATAAGATTCAATCGCGTTATAAGCGTCCTTCTCAATAGCGTGGGGGATATTGGCGATGACATACCAATCTCCCATAAAACGCTCAATATCTACGGATTCAACCGTATGAATCGGCGGCCCGGTCGTGCAGCCCGTTATTGAAAGAAGCAATATCAAAAAAGGAATCGTTTTAAACATTCTCATCGGAGTCGTCTTATACGTATTTATTGATTTCATCATACGTTAGTTTATTGTCTTTAAAGCTTAGGCCCCTTCGAGCCGCTGTTGGTTTTCCATCTCCGTTTGACAGTCGATACAATATCGCGCCATCGGATTGGCTTTTAAACGCTTGATCGGAATATTCTCCTCACACCGATCGCAAATATCGTAGAAACCATCTTCTATATCCTTTAAGGCCTGTCTGATTTCTCTGATGACCGTATTGTTCCGATTGCAGAGATGTTGGGAAAAATTACGCTCGGTGGCGTGGGCGGCTTGATCGATCGTATCCGCCCGGTTTTCCTCCGGCCCTTCAAGGTCGTCAAGATTACAATCAGCGCCGGATAATAGATCCTCAAGCTGTGCGGATAGGCGACGCTTAAAGTATTTCAGATTATTTTTATTCATTTATTTGATAATCTTCCAGCCATAGGATGTATGATGCTCAATTATCTCATGGGATTGATCGGTAACCCCTCTTTACGCTTACTTCTAAAAGATAAAATAATAATCACCATTTTATGGTAATCAACTCAGATTTCAAAATGGGATTTAAATATTTCGGTGACAGGTTTGTTTTGCGACATTCAGTCGCGGGTTCTTGCAGGAGGGATGTTCTGGTCATAGTCCTCAGGCCGATCTGGATCCACTCTTGAAAAGGCCTCTCGAACAGCGTAGTCAATGGAGCGTGCCGGCTCGGTGTCGCGCCAGGTAAAGGAACAGCGTCCGCAGTGCCAAACGGTCCATATCGGCTTGCCGGACTCGACACCCTGCCATTCTTCAGAACAATGCGCGTGATCGGCCCGGCAGCGGGGACATCTGGTCATTGATCAATTCCTCCTTGCAGTGCCTTGATACGCCTGGCAAGCTCGTCGATTTCCTTTCCAGTCGGCGGAGTGACGATTTTGGCATCGGCACCCACGGGATCCGGCGGCATATGGCTGGTTGCATCGATAATCAGCCGATGGCCCTTTCCCGGTATCTCGGCTGCCGGATCGATGATGACCATGGGCATGTTGGCAATGACGGTGATGTCACTGGCCCGGGTTCGCGTTGACAGGGCCCATATGACCTGGTTCAGATCGAACGGATCGACATCCGCGTCCACCAGAATCAGATTCTTCAGGTATAAGATGCCGTGCGGCGTCCCGAGGGCGCGCATTGCCACTGATTTGGCAAAGCCCGCAAACCGGTTGCGCACCGAAATAATGGCCGTCAGCCCGTGCTGGTAGGTGGCATTGACCCCGACAACTTCAGGCATCGTCCGCTTCAGATGCGCATAAATGGGAACTGAGGTGTTCAGCCCGATAAGGGTGTCGTGCTCGGTCCAGCCCTTGCCGACATAGATGCTCTCGAAAATGGGGTCGGCCCGGTGGGAAACCGCGGTCACTTTGAAAACCGGTACATGCCGTACGCCGGAATAGCTCCCCGGAAATTCACCGAAAGGCCCTTCTAATGCGCGCGCGTTGTTTACCAGTTCGGCCTCGATGACCATTTCGCTGTCGGCCAGGATGTCCATGCCATTGCCGGACTCGGTGAGATCTAACGGCGTGCCCATCATCTGAGAGGCATACGCGAACTCCGATTCGTCATAGTTAATCGGGGTGGCCGCGAACATGGCCATGGCGGGATGATTGCCGATCATAATCGCCACTTTCAGGGGCAGGTCCTCACGCTCCGCCATTATAATTTGTTGCCCGAGATCATGGGCGGGCACCGATAGGATGGTGAGCCTGTCGGGTCCGTGGACCTGGATGCGATAGATGCCGACATTCTGTTTATTGAAGTCTTCGGGATCGCCCGGATCGCGGCTGACGATGTTGGCCTTGGCGATATAAAAGCCGCCGTCGTATTCATTGATGCGATACAACGGCAACAGGTCGTAGAGATTGATGTCCCGTTCCACACGAAATGCGTGGACGGCCGCCTTGCCCGGAGCGACACGGTTGATCATGGGCTTGCCGGTTCCCCAGCGCCCGACAATTTCATAGAACAAATCCTTTATAGTGGTGCCCCTGGGCTGGCCCAGAAGTAAAGCGAGGTTGGCAAAGCTTCCGTGCACGCCCAGCACGATGCGTTTGCCGGGATAGCCGGTGATCTTATCGAAGATGATTGCCGGGGCGTTCATCGCGTCGCGCCCGGCGGCGACGGCCACATTGCGGATATCGGGCTCCGGTAACACCTGATCAGGCCAGGTGATGCACTGACCCTGTTCAGAAAGAAATTCCAAAAAGTCGCGCAGGCTGCCGATGCGCTCCGCGACCGCCCGGGCCGCGTGCAGTAACGAATTGATCCCAGTATCCACAGTTCCCGCCCCTCTTATATTAAGCGTCCGACTGTTTTGTTCTATCCATGTTCGTGGTCGGCCAGGAATATTGCCAGGACCTCTCTATAACAAAACAAATTGAGTGTCACAAGTTATGTTGTGGATTTTGTCCCAACCGGCAAAATTTTGAAGGGTTGAAAATTCGTTAGATGTGCTGATGTAAAATGCAAATTATTGTGATGATAGGTAAATAGCCATCTACAATTCAGCCAAAGTGTGGGTATCGTATGGCTAATATACAATCGCAGATCGCAAGATAGGTGCGGAAATTTTACTGTTGAGATATAAAACTGATATCACAATCTGAAATTAATTTGATGGGATACAGTGTGAGAAGACGAACTTGACTTGACACCTTGCTAAAAAATGAGTGGTCAGATACCTTCTGGATTAATTCCCCAACTAATCCAAAAAAGGAGGTAATC
>WOR8_10000546_pt1 | contig 39704 bp, 25 predicted proteins | sample DeeMarSeWOR38_10_FD_19890 | JGI IMG/M metagenome (IMG submission 19890) | reverse complement strand
CAGGGCGGCAAGAGCGTTAAATATGAGCGAGCGGACTTTGTATCGAAAGATCAAAGAGTATGACCTGGGATAAAAGACCTGTACTTAAAGTCATCGCCCTTTTTGTCCTGTTGCTGAGTCTGAACTGTGTTAAGTATTCTTTTAAAGGAGCGCTTCCGTCATATCTCAAAACGATCTCAATTCCTTTATTTGAGGACCGAACTTCCTGGGCGGGTTTGCGCGAGGAAATGACAACCAAAGTCATCGATGCGTTTATTAGCGACAATAGTCTTCGTGTCATAGAAGATGAAAAAGCTGCCGACCTTGTTTTGCAGGGGACTATTTCAAGGATACAGGAAAAATATGTGGCAATCTCCGTGGGGGAACAGGTTGAACAGAAACAGATTTGGGTTTTTGTATCCGTGAAATGCATTAATCAAAAAATAGACAAGGAATTGTGGTCGGGAAATTTATCCGATTTTTATGAAGTGAGCGGGGCCGGAACACTTGATGAGTTGAATGCAGCTGTTTCATTTGCAGTCGATAAAATTGTTGAAGATATTGTTAACAAGACCATCGCTGCCTGGTAATCAAGTTTCAAATAAAAGAGAGGATGGTATAATGAATCAATTTCTTGAGATATCCAATCTGGAAAAACATTATTCCGAAAACCCTGAGTCCGTAATTTTTGCCTTCTTGGCCTTTCGAAATCTTGAACAGGGCAATCCGGAAAAGGCTTTGACAGTATGCGAAAAGGGGATGAAAAACCATCCGGAATATCCTTTTGGACATTTTGTTTTAGGATTGTGTCATTATCACCTAAAGAATTATTCGAAGGCAAAAACTCATTTTGAAATTGCGACGGCTTTTGATGATAAAAATCCCCAGGCCTGGAAACTCCTTGGTGAGATAAACGAACATTTGGACCTACCCATTTTAGCAGACGAATGTAATTTAAAATACTACCTTCTCGATTCATTTAACCCGGATGCTTTGGAGAAATACCAGAAGGGTGAAATCATCGATTTTGATGTGTTTAAAAGAGGTAACGAATATGATTTTGCGCCTCCCGACAAATCAACTGGCGAGGAACAGAAAGTGACTGAGAAAAAGGAAGCTGAGACCATTGACGAGCATTTTGAGGAAAACAAAGGATTGCCAAAATCCATAAAGAGAGATAGCTTTATGGAAAAAGTAACCCAGGATATTTCACGAATTGATGAAGATGAACGGGCAGAAATTTTTTCGGCGGATAGCGAAGGAGATGCAGCTCGCGCAGAACGGGAAGAAAAGCCTGAGGATTCAAAGAGGGATGCAGGTGGACTTGATGAAAAGGAATCCAAAAGTGATGAGTCCATTGAATCAAATTTAGACGAGGAAATTCGCCGCGGATTCGAGGACACGAGCTCAGAAGGGTCCGAGGAATTACTGGACTTCAGATCTGTTGTAAAAGATATCATATCCGAAAATGAGGAAGAGAGTGATGACACCTTCAAGGATGAACCTGTCTCTGAGAAAAAAAATCGACGCGACGAGGTAGTCCGGGGTATTTTTCCAGGAGAGGGGGAAAAAACAGTTGAATTTGAACGCCCACCCATACTTACACCAACCATTGGCGAAATCTATATTGCTCAGGGGCGATTCAAGGAGGCAATAGATGTTTTTGAGCAACTATTGGAGAAAGAGCCCAATAACCAGAAATTTAAGAAGAAAATAAAGGATATTAGGTTAATTATTGAAAAGCAGGATACCTAATCAATAACTATTTTTCAGTGCTATCATTTTTGAGACGATCCATACATAAGATCCTCTCAACCAGCCCTTATTTGTTTAAATCTTTCTTCATCTGCTTCATCACCATTTCGGTGCAGATAACTATCGCTCAAGAAATCATTGTGCGCCTTTCTAACGATGTAAACATAGACCTATTAGAAGGCAATTCATTGACTTACCAGAGCAACAACCCCGAGATTCAAAATATTTTGTCCACAAATCCGCCTCAAAGCATTATGCCGCTCTTCCAGAAAATGAAGAATGCACCCCAATCTTTTCACAATATTCAATTATGGCAGTTTCAGCAAGAAGAGGAAAGTCACGATGTATTAAGCAAGCTGGAAAAGATTGACAAGGTGATTTTTGTTGAGCCAAACCGAGCGTTCAAAATCACGGAAATTCCAAACGACGAATTTTACACGGAACAATGGTATCTTCCTAAAATAAATGCTCCCGCAGCATGGGATATTGAGAAGGGAAGTGAGTCGATTATTGTTGGCGTTATCGATACGGGGATTGATTACAAGCATGATGACTTGAAAGATCAGCTATGGATCAATTCCATCGAAGACTTGAATCAGGATGGCAAGCTGGATTCCACGGATATGAATGGATTGGATGATGATAATAATGGCTATGTGGATGATGTTATCGGTTGGGATTTTACACATGCTCCCAGCTTCCCCGATCAGGGGGATTTTCTCGATCCTGACAACGACCCGATGGACGAGTACTTAAGCGGGCATGGAACTCCGATTGCGGGAATTATCAATGCCCGCCAGAATAATTTCATCGGAATTAGCGGCACAGCGCCAAATGTCAGGGTGATGGCTTTGCGCGCCGGAACAGCGAGTGGCTTTCTCGAAGAAGATGATGTCGCAGAGGCAATTGTTTATGCTGTGGATAACGGCTGCAAGATCATAAATATGAGTTTTGGAGATGTTGCTTTTTCATACCTCATGCATGATGCCGTTCAATATGGAATAAACAAGGGTGTATTATTCGTTGCTGCAAGCGGAAACAGCGGAAACACTACACTTCAATATCCTGCCGCATATGATGAGACAATATCGGTTGGCGCAACTACATCCTCAGGCACATTGGCCGGTTTTTCTTCCTATGGAAATAAGCTCAACCTTGTTGCGCCAGGACAGGAAATATTTTCCTGTCAAATCGATAATTCATATGGATTGAATAGCGGCACCTCGTTTTCTGCGCCAATCGTGAGCGCGGCATTGGCGTTGATCTGGTCAAAGTATCCGAATTATTCGCCCGAGAAAATAAAAGGAGCGTTGTACGCCGGCTGCGCGGACTTAGGATTCCGCGGATGGGATATATTCCATGGTCATGGAATTGTTGACATCCATAAAAGTCTATCCATCACCAATTATGGATTCGCTGAAATTCAGTCACCTGCTATAAATGAAGGAATTTCAATGGAACAAGTCCCTATAACTGGTACTGTATTCAGCCCTAATATAATGTCATATTCATTAAGAGTGGGGATAGGCGAGAATCCGAATCAGTGGAATTTAATAACGGAGGTTTTCGGAACCCAGATAGTCGACGACACCCTGGCTTTATGGAACATCGCTAATTTGGTGGACACCGCTTACACCTTAGAATTAAGACTCAAGCAACAGGGCCATCAAGATATGGTTTTTCGAACCCAGGTCTATATTGATCATACCCCACCATTAATGGCCAATTTAGCGGAAACAGAAATGCTGTTTGGTTCGGAAAACGGTGTTCTAATCGGATTTCAGACGGACGATCCAACGCTCGCAATTCTTCAATTTGGAGAAGGTGGCAGCGGCCAACTAAGTCAGACTAAAACATCTCCCTATTTGAAAAATGAGCATTATTTTGAGCTATCTCAGCAGGATATTTCTGGGTCAGTCGACTATTTCATTCGTTTGGAAAACTCAGCGGGCCTCACTCGTGTTTATGATAACAACGGCGAATACTTCCATCTCACAATCACAAAGGACCAGCCGGTCGAAAATATTTTTTCCTTTACCGCGCAGCACTTTTTTTCGGGATATTTCCTGCCTGTTTTGACGGATTTCAATTCAAATCAAAAACCCGAAATCGTAATTTCTGGAAAATCTGATAGCGTCCAATACGGTCCATTACAATTTTGGGAATTTCAAAGCCAACAATTCGAATTAAGGAGTGAAACAAGTTTTCCCGCAATACCACGAGACGTCGGGGATATTAATAGCGACGGAGTTCCTGAATTATTAGCTGGTTTGGGAGGCACTTCCATGATTCTTGAAAAAGGAGCAGGCGCAGAGTTCCCCGTTCAAATCGCCTGGATAGATTCCTCAAATATTTGGGGAAGCAGGCTGGTTGATCTGGATTATGATCAGACCCTGGAATTACTCGCGATTCAAAATGAAGAGTGGCGGATTTTTGATTTGACTCTTCCCGGTTATCAACCTGTTTTGAAACAAACGTTGACAAATTCAACAAGCGGAAATAACCAATATGGCATTCCTTGGTCTATTGTGGACGATTTGGATCACGACGGATTATCTGAAATAATCTTTGGGGATTATGATGGCGATATTTTAGTATTCGAAGATAATGGCACAGGATCTTTTCAAATGATATGGTCGAAACGATTCCCGGGAATTGATGCAACCCATCTGTTTCAATCTGCAGACGTTAACGGAGACAGCAAGAGAGAGCTAACTGTGGTGGTTAGAAACGAGCCTTATGATCTTACAGAATCGACTGTACTTGCCAGGTACTGGCATCTTGAGATGTGGCAGGCGGAATCAGACAACCAATTTGTGCAGATATGGGAGAGGAATATCCAGGGTGTAAATACTCAACGGAGTTCCTTCAATGGCTTAAATGCTTTGGATATTGATAATGATGGAATCTCAGAAATCTATTTCTTTCCTTTTCCCCGAGCTTATCAAATCAGGAATGTCATGGGGAACTTTAAAGTCGGCTGGTATCATGAGGGGGTAAACGCCAATACCGTTGTGCAGTCCGATTTTGATGGCAACGGGAAGACCGATATCTTATTGAATACGAATTTGGGCATCCAGCAGTTCGAGTATGAAGTAAATGCCGTTCAGCCGCCGCCTCCCGCCCAATTAACCGGAATTCCGATCGATACGAATCTGGCAAAACTGTACTGGGGTGACATTCCGGGAGCGAGCTATTATAAAATCTATCGCGGCGGTTCTACAGGTAACCTGATTATCCTGGATTCCACACAGATTAATTCTTTCGCTGATTCCTTGGTCTCGCCGGATGTCAGCTATTTTTATGCTGTCACCCAGGTCAATCATTCCTTTCCGCAGCCCGAAAGCCGCTTCAGCAATATCGCTTCAATTCGGCCCAATTTACCTCCACAACTGGATACCTTGATTGTCACAGCTTCTCATCAAATGTTACTTCTCTTTAATGAACCAATGTCTGATCAAACTTTCAGCGCAGACAATTTCTCTTTGCTACCTGAAAATTGCCCTCCTGTTAGCGCCATTAGGGCGCATAACCGGCAGCAAGTAATTCTTTCTTTCAAAAATGACTTTTATTCGGGGCAAAATGACTTGTTGATGTTCAACTTGACCGATCAACAGGGCACTCCGATAAATGTTGACACATTGAAATACAGCTTTATGTACAGCCCTTTACAACAACCGCTATACTTAGGAAATGTTGAATTTGTGAACAAGCAACAGATCAAGTTGACTTTTAGCAACCCGCTCAACTGGGAGTCTGCAAGCGTTATTGACAATTATTCAATCGAACCTGACGGGAAAATTCTCTCTATTCGCATCGATACGCTCCAATCGAATGTGGTCAATTTGTTTCTTGACAAGAACAATCGTATGGGAAGTTTAGGCGTTCAGTATTATGTTAAAGTGGATCATATATTAGACATTTTTGGGAATTCAATCTCCGATGAAGTTGGAAACAGATTATTGATAACCGAGACCGTCTCAAATCTGGACAACGTGATTGTGTATCCGAATCCCTATAATTTTCAGGCAGCCGAACAGCCATTCCGGTTTGCGAATTTACCGATGAATTGCGAAATTTATATCTTCAGCGCTAGCGGTCGCTTTATTCGGAAGTTGCAAGAGAATAACCTAGACGGGGGGGTCACTTGGGACTTAAGGACAGAAGGCAATCACCGGGTGGCGAGCGGAGTCTACTTTTACATTATTCGTTTTAAAGAATTGGAAGTTAAAGGTAAGTTTGTCATCATCAATTAAATCGAGGATTTGATGAAGGATAATAACAGCCTTATCGTAGGAATAACAGGAGGAATGGGGTGCGGACAAACGACCTTGGCAAAATTCCTGGAAGAGCAGGGCGCCAAAATAATCTATGCCGATTCCGTTGCGCATAGAATTGTGGATTCTGATGTCGAGGTAAGGAAAGCGTTGATAAAGGCATTCGGGAAAAATATATATTCGCGATACGGGAAGCTGAAGAGGCAATTACTTGGAAAAATTGTCTTTATTGATGAAAACCGGCTTCGGTTGCTAAATAACATTGTTCATCCGCCAATGGTTGGACAAATCATTGAAGAAGTTGAGCAAGCGAGGGAATCCGGTAGATATCCAATCATCGGCATTGATGCCGCTCTAATATTCGAAGCAAACATTGAAAAAATGTTTGATGTCATTGTCGTCGTTGTTTCAAAGATGTCTAATCGTGTTCAAAGGATCAAAAAAAGGGATGATCTTCCTCAAAAGAAGATTATGGAACGGATTCGCAGGCAAATTCCAGTTGACGAAAAATCAAAATGGGCAGATTATGTAATCCAAAACGACGAAAATATGGTGACCCTAAAGAGTAAGGCAAAGACGCTATATAAACAATTAAGTGGAAGAAAAAGCCAGGCAGGGAAAGGCCATTCACGCAATTCCTAAACCTAAGTGGCGCACACTATAAGGCATAAAGAATAGTACCTTCGGCTTATGGCTGTTCAGTTGATGATTTTTTTTCTATCATTTGACTTTGGCGAGAAATATCTTAATTTTTAATTGTGAATTAAATAATTTGCTTTTTGAATTCATTAAAATCGGTCTTTGTATCGATACTTTGTTTGGGTAACTCTGTACTAAATATCTAATTAATCCAGTTAAAGAATGGTTTAACCAAAGGAGAAGCGCTATGATTCAGAAAGAGGAATTAAATCCTTTCAAGATAGCCCAGAAACAATTGGATAAGGCTGCTGAGATTATGAAATTGGATCCTGGTATTCATGCTGTTTTGCGGGAGCCTTCACGCGAATTACATGTCAGCATCCCCGTCCGTATGGATGATGGCACGGTAAAAGTGTTTAAAGGATTCAGAGTGCAATACAACGATTCTCGGGGCCCGTGCAAAGGCGGTATTCGTTTCCATCCTGAAGAGACAATTGACACTGTTCGAGCACTGGCAGCGTGGATGACCTGGAAAACAGCGGCGGTCGATATTCCTTTGGGAGGGGGAAAAGGAGGAGTTATTTGTAACCCCAAAGAAATGAGTCCCGGCGAACTTGAACGACTAAGCAGGGGATATATTGATCAGGTCGGTCGTATTTTGGGCCCCGATCGAGACGTGCCTGCTCCTGATGTTTACACAACTCCGCAGATTATGGCGTGGATGGCTGATGAGTATGCCAAAATTCACGGACATTATATTCCCGGCGTTATCACCGGGAAACCGCTCGCCATTGGCGGTTCCGAAGGAAGAGCGGATGCAACAGCGCGCGGTGCTTACTTTACAATTCGCGAAGCCTGCAAGAAATTAAAAATTGATCTTAAGGGAGCGACCTTTGCAGTGCAGGGTTTTGGAAATGCCGGTCAATTTATTGCTACAATCATGGGAGAAGCCGGAGCGAAATTAGTGGCAGTAACTGATTCCCGTGGCGGCGTGATTAACAACAATGGGATCGATCCTCAAAAAGTTGTTGATTACAAAATTAAAACCGGTACTGTTCTAGAATTTGAAAATACTTCCACAATTGATAACAGAGAACTATTGGAACTCGATGTGGATATTCTCTGTCCGTCGGCGCTGGAGAATCAGCTAACTTCAGAAAATGCGCCTAATATTAAAGCGAAAATCATTGCCGAATTAGCAAATGGGCCCACAACAATCGAGGCCGATGAAATTTTCCATGAGAAAGGGAATTACGTCATTCCCGATTTTCTCTGCAATGCCGGCGGCGTGACTGTGTCGTATTTTGAGGTCGTTCAAAATATTTACAATTTCTATTGGGATCTGGATCGGGTGCAGGAAATGCTGGATATGAAAATGACCAAGGCTTTTTGGGCGGTGGACGAAGCGGCAATAAAATATAAAGTTGATCCACGCACCGCCGCCTACATTGTCGCTGTGAACCGGGTTGCAGAAGCAGTAAGGCTGCGCGGTATCGCTTAATTTTTGGAATATCCTAAAAAAAAAAGTTAAAGATATTCCACGGAGGTGCGATGATTTAATGTGGGATTAAGATGCAATGCTTCCTCCCACATAGGCCTCCTCCAATGACATTGGCCTTTCGGGATTTCTCGAAAGGCCAATTTTTTTTATTAGGAGCAACTCAAACCAGCCTTTCTTACTTTCTAAAATGATTTTATTTTGGGAAACCTGTTACTAAATTAACTATCAGGATTGATGAATCATTGTGGATCAGTTGAGAATTCTCAATAGGGAGTAAAACGTGACCGTAAAAAAAACAGGCTTTTACGATATGCATCTTAGGCATCATGCCAAAATGGTTGAATTCGCCGGATTTTCCATGCCTATTCAGTATACATCCATTTTGGATGAGCATAAAAAAGTGCGAACGTCCGTGGGGGTTTTCGACGTATCCCACATGGGAGAAATTGAAGTATCAGGTCCCAAAGCAATTGACTTCGTCAATTACCTTACAATCAATGATGCCTCAAAAATTGAGATAAACCAAGGGCAATATAGCGCGATGTGTTACAAAGACGGCGGAATTGTTGATGATTTGATTGTCTACCATCTGCCTGATAAATATTTGCTGGTTGTGAACGCTGCCAATACAAAAAAGGATTTTGATTGGATTATCGAAAATCGATTTCCTGAAATTGAAATCAAGAATATCAGTGATGAAATAAGCCAACTTGCTGTGCAGGGCAAAAACGCCGAAGCCACCCTGCAAAAGCTAACCGAAATCGATTTATCCGCGATCCAATTTTATTGGTTTACGGCAGGGGAGTTAGCCGGCATCGATATGATTATCTCCCGCACCGGCTACACCGGCGAACCGGGGTTCGAATTGTATTTTCCCCGTAATCATTCCGAAGCGGTTTGGGAGCAAATAATGGATGCCGGAAAGGAATACGACATTGCCCCTATCGGATTAGCGGCACGAGATTCTTTGCGTCTGGAAAAAAAATACTGCTTGTATGGAAGCGATATTGATGCCACCACAAATCCGTTTGAAGCTGGACTGGCCTGGATAACCAAATTGGAAAAAGGTGAATTCATTGGTGCAGAGGAATTAATGAGAATAAAAGAAAATGGAATCAAAAGAAAATTAATGGGATTTGAAGTTGAAGGACGAATGATTCCGCGCCACGGGTATGAAATACTAAAGAACGATGAGTCGATCGGTCAGGTTACCAGCGGCGCCTTTTCACCAATCCTTGAAAGGAATATTGGCTTAGGATATATCGACGTGTCTTTTGCAAATGTCGGTGAGCAAATTCAGATTGGCGCCGCGCCGGGCAGAAAAGGACGTATGAGCGATGCAAAAATTTTAAAGACACCATTTCTATAGGACCATTAGGTTGGTTTGAGTTCATATTAAAGAGCATGCCTATAGCGGTTCATAAAATCAGTTGAATTTCATTTACACTTTGAAAGTTGCCATAGGTAAATCCAATGATTATATTTTGTTACAGATAAAAATCGTTGATAGATGAGAAAATCCTCGAAAATATTCTGGCAGGGCAAACCAAAAGCCAATACTTCCGGCGGCAAGAGGCAGTTTAATGTCAAATCAGAAGTATTAGGGCTAATCTTGCTTTCCCTGGGAATACTTCTCCTTTTAGCCCTGGTATCGTACCACCAAACTGATCCGGTGGGCAAATTGCCGGAAACCAACCCTTATGAAGTGAAAAATCTTTTGGGCTACGCCGGCGCTTCAATTTCTGCCCCGATTTTCCAGCTAAGTTTCGGATTTCCGGCCCTGGTGTTTCCATTGCTTCTGATAATTTTCGGTGTCGCTTACATGATCCGCTATCCGTTCATGAAATTAATTAAACCATCGCTTTTATTATTTTTTTGGGCATGGTTCATATCGATCGTACTTGCTTTACCCAATGCGATGAATTCGGGGGGACATACTCTCGATTATTACCCCAGCGGCTTTTTGGGCGGATTTACAGCGGATTTAGCCATGCGGATTTTTGGCAGTTTTGCATCGATCTTTTTAGTCATTTTATTCTTCCTGGTATTGTCAATTCTTTCATTTCGTTTTCGATTATCAGCAGTTCCTGTTTATCTCTTCAAATTATTAAAGAGGACAGGTGAAATCCTTATGAAGCTACCAAATCTCATTCTCCATAGAATTGACACATTCAAGAAACGTAGGATTAGAATTAAGTATGATGCCAATGAGCCAGATATTAAAAAGAAGAGCCCGGCGGTGGACGGGCCGGAACATGCTCAATTCAGCGAGTCGATCCGTCGACCCACCCAATCTCCTGCTGAAAACATCGAGATCATAAAGCCTGAAAAATCCAAATTGGATATTTTAGAGGATGAAGATGACATCGCGTTTGATGGGGTAGGGGAGGAAAGCGACCTAAAAGACGCCGAGCGAGATGTGAGAATCGAGGAAGTCGTGCATGAAAAGGAATTGGATTATGATGCGCTGGTAAGAGATTCCTTGGCAAAATATCAATTTCCTTCGGTTGAGTTGCTGGATGACGATCCGCTGGAATCGAAGGTAACGAAGGAAGAATTATTAGCAAATGCCAGGCTATTAGAAAGAACTCTAGCCAATTTCGGGGTGAAGGCAACCGTGAAAAAGGTAGTAGAAGGACCGGTCATCACTCTCTATGCCGTCAAGCCCGCTGAAGGTGTTAAGATTACTCAAATCGTGAGTCTGGCTGATGATCTGGCTTTGGCCCTGCGCGCCAGGGGTGTACGGATGATTGCCCCTATTCCTGGTGAGGCGGCAATCGGGATTGAGATTCCCAATAGGCATCCATCAATCGTTTATTTTAGCTCGATCGTCCGGTCTGAAAAATACATAGACGGCACCGGCGAATTAGTTTTGGGGATGGGAAAAACCATATCGGGCGAAATTTATTGTGCTGACCTAACGAAAATGCCCCATTTGCTCATTGCCGGATCGACGGGTTCCGGTAAGAGCGTGGGAATCAATACTATCATATCAAGCATATTATTCCGTGTGCCTCCCTCTGATGTAAAATTTGTGATGATCGATCCAAAAAAATTAGAACTTACGCTGTACGCCAAACTCAAAGATCATTATTTGGCGACGTGCTCGGAACTGGATGAAATTGTCATAACACATCCACAGAATGCCATCCTGATTCTTCGCAGCGTGGTGAATGAGATGGAAGAGAGGTATGATAAGCTGGCGCACTTTGGCGTGCGTGATATAATTTCGTATAATCAAAAGATTCAGACCTACCAGGATGCCGGTGAAAAATCAAATGAGTACCGAAAATTACCCTACTTGGTTGTGGTCATAGATGAGTTAGCGGATTTGATATTGACCGCCGCCCGGGAAGTTGAAGAGCCAATTACAAGACTTGCGCAGATGGCAAGGGCGGTTGGTATTCACTTAATTCTTGCAACCCAACGACCTTCGGTGGATATATTGACGGGTCTGATTAAGGCAAATTTCCCGACCAGAATTGCCTATCAGGTCGCAACGCGGCCGGATTCGAAAGTAATTCTTGACTTATATGGTGCGGAGAAAATGATCGGGAACGGAGATATGCTGTTCTTGCCGCCTGGCATGGGAAAGCCCATACGTCTTCAAAATCCACTAATTACTACAGATGAGGTCGATCGGATTTTGAAACATATCCGTAAACAACCCAAGTTTCCGCCTTATGAATTGAGACTAATCCGAACTAAAAAGTCATCCGGAGTCAATTCCGCCAGAGCATTTGAAAGAGATGAATTGTTTGAGCAGGCAAAAGAAATTGTCATCCGATACCAGCAAGGTTCAATTTCTCTTCTGCAAAGAAAGCTGAAAGTTGGCTATGCCCGTGCCGCTCGTTTGGTGGATGAGTTGGAGGAAGCAGGTGTTGTTGGACCCGGACAGGGCAGTAAGGCACGGGACGTTTTGATTTCCGCCTTCAACGATGAGTAATGATTATGGGGTTTAAAATGATTGACCTTAAAAATATTAGTAAATTTGTTTTCTGTGCTTTAGCGATGCTAACCGCAATTCATTTATCCCTGTTTGGCGCCGATGCGGAAAAAGTCGTTAAAGAAATTCAGAAGAAATATCAAAAGTCCAAATCGCTGGAAATTCAATTCAAGGAGATTAGCCGTTTTAAATTAACCGGGACAAGCTCCGAGGTATTCGGGACGTTTATTATCAAAGATCAGGATAATTATCGCCTGGATTCTGAAACGCAAGTCATCGCTACTGACGGCACGGCTTTTTGGCGCTATAATAAGATCGAAAACCAGGTATTGATTGATCATGCCAAAAAGGAAAACCAGGAAGTGCTTCTGAATAATTTCTTATATGATCTGCAGCAGAAATATTACAGCCAAATAATTAATGAATATAAGGATGCCGGCAACAAGATTTATGTCATTAAACTGACCCCAAAAGCATCCAGCGAAAGTTTTTTTACCTCGATAAAGATATGGGTGGAAAATAATTCATGGAAAATAAACAGGGTCATTTATACCGATTACAACGAAAACGAAACGGAATACGAAATTGAGAATATTTCATTTGATAAAAAATTTCCGGATTCCTTGTTTACCTTTGTTCCACCCAAGGGTAGCGAAGTCGTTGATGTGAGATTCTAGAGAATTAGTAATTACTAAAGAATTAATTGAAAAAGCCGAACAAAAAGAAGTTCATTTCCAAAACAAATAATTTATTAGAGAAACCGGGGGCATAATTGGAATCATTAGATTTTCAACAAGAGGAACAGCAGGTAAATATCCAGGACTACCTCAGAATTGTATACCGGGGTCGATGGATTATTTTGGCATCATTCTTAGTTGTCCTGTTAATCACAGCCTATATAACCTTCACTTCGAAACCTGTCTACGAGTCTACTGCCAAGATTATGATTGAAAGCCAGGGTTCGATGGAGCGGACGCTATTTGATGTAAATTATCTCGGGAATCAGTCAACATTAATTACGAATCAGGTTGAAATATTAAAAAGCAGGATGCTAGCAGAAAACGTGGTTCGTTTCCTTGAAGCCGTTCCTTATCGGGATTCGCTGCAAATTTTTCAACCAAATAGTGACGGCGATTATATGCCCTTCAGAGCGCAAGTAGGGTGGGTGATGTCCAGCTTAGAGGTAACTCCGAAAAAGGATACGGACATTATTGAAATCAAATTTTCAGCAAGTACTCCCTTTGAATCTGCCCAAATTTGTAATGTTGTTGTGGAAACCTTCCGTGAAGCAAATAAGGCCTTTAGCCGAAGTGAGTTCAAAGAGCTTAGGCAGTTTTTAGAGAAACAGCTTGAGAAAAAAGGCGAGGAGCTGAAAAAGTCTGAAGACGCGCTAAAAGAATATCGTGAGCAACAAAAATTAGTGTCATTGGATGACAAAACCCGAGAGCTAATCTCACGATATGCGGAGAGCCAGGCCGAACTTGAGGCGGCATTAGTGGAAATGGAGGCGAGCTTAGAACAAAAGAAGAATTTGGAGCGACAACTGGAAGAGCGCAGAAGCACGCTTTCATTGGAAGTGGCTCAAATATCAAGCCCTTTATTAAAAGAATTGCAGGAAGATTATGCCAAAATGGTTTCTGAAAAAGTAACCTATGAAACACTTATCTCGCAGGACCGGATAGATCCTCAAGAATACCAGACACAATTAAACAGTATGAGCAACAGAATAAAGGCAATCCAGGATAAGCTGCAGGAAGAAGCGAAACGAATTGCCAGCACCAGTATGGTTGCGGATCCTTTGCAGATTGCACAGGAAATCATCAGTAATATTCTCAGATTAGAGACAACTATCAAAGGAAATCGGGCAAAAATTGAAGCTCTGCGAGGAATTACATCGCAATATGATGCAGAATTGGAGCGATTGCCCGGAAAGGCTTTGGAACTAGTGCGATTGCAGCGACAGCTTCAGGTCGATCAAAATACGTATATCCTGATGACAGAAAAACTTGAGGAGACAAAGATTTCCGAAGCAGGGCAGAAAGAGAATATTCGGCTGGTAGACGATGCGATTCTTCCGATTTATCCAACCAAACCAAATAAGAGGCTAAATCTGATTTTGGGGGCGCTCATTGGATTGGGATTGGGTATCGGATTGACTTTTTTGATTGAGTATTTTGATGATTCGGTCAAGAATCCGGATGAATTGGAAAGGATGGGCTTACCAATTCTCTCCATAATTCCCAAAATCGCCACCGAGGATTTGACTAAGAAAATACTAAGCCGTAATGGTGGCTCCAATGGAGAGATGGAAGAGATTCGAAAAATAGAGTCGAGACTGGTAACCCACTTCGATCCCAAGTCGCCGATATCGGAGGCATATCGGACATTGCGGACAAATATTCAATTTAAGGATATTGAGAATACCAATCGCGCCATTCTGATTACCAGCTCAACCCCCAAAGAGGGAAAATCAACAACAGTAGCTAACTTGGCTATTACCATGGCGCAAATGGGCACTAAAACCCTTTTAGTTGATCGAGATTTAAGGCGCCCCGTAATTCATTCAATTTTTGATCAAAAAAAAGACGGTGGAATCACCAATTACCTGGTTGCCAAGAGTTCGTTTGAGGAGGTTATCAAACCAACCGTGATAGACAATCTCTATATCGTGACATCGGGGCCGCTACCTCCAAATCCCTCTGAGATTTTATCTTCCAACAAAATGAAGGAATTCATTCAAAGAGCACGGTCAGAATTCAGCACTATTCTGTTTGAGAGTCCACCCATTATCGCGGTTACGGATGCCGCCGTTCTGAGCTCCATTGTGGATGGGCTAATTTTGGTAATAAAAGCTCATCAGACCCGGCGTGATGCAATTAAACGCGCTTTAAGCTTGCTGGAGAGCGTAAAAGCGAAAGTGTTTGGATCTTTGCTAAACAGCGTGAATATCGAAAGAACTTATGGCTCATATTATTATTACTATTATTACCATTACTACAATTATTATGGTCATGATTTAAAGCGAAGAAGAAAACATAAAGTAACATAACTCATCAAGAAGGAAGAAATAAATGAAATTGACTATTATCGGAACCGGTTATGTGGGGCTCGTAGCTGGCGCTTGCTTCGCCCAAAGCGGAAACAATGTAATTTGTATGGATATTGATGAGAACAAAATCAATAAACTCAGAACAGGGGAGATTCCAATCTATGAACCAGGATTGGATGCGCTGGTTGAAAGGAATTCAAAGAATAACCGACTGACTTTTACAACAAACATTAATCAAGCGGTTCAACAATCGGATATTATTTTTATTGCTGTCGGAACACCCCCCGAGGAAGACGGTTCTGCTGATCTATCTCATGTGTTAGCGGTTGCAAAATCAATCGGGCAACAAATGATAGGCTATAAAATTATCGTCAACAAAAGTACTGTGCCTGTGGGGACTGCAAAAAAGGTAAAGGATGCTGTTCAAAAAGAAACGACCCATCCGTTTGATGTGGTTTCGAATCCTGAGTTCTTGAAAGAGGGTGGCGCTGTTGACGATTTCATGTATCCCGATCGGGTCATTATTGGAACAAGCAACGCAAAAGTAGCTGAAATTATGAAGGAATTGTATGCCCCGTTCGTTCGTACGGGCAATCCAATAATCGTGATGGATGAGGTTAGTGCGGAATTAACCAAATATGCCGCTAATTCCATTCTAGCTACAAAAATTTCCTTTATGAATGAAATCGCTAATCTGTGTGATGTTGTTGGCGCTGATGTTGAGATGATCCGCAGGGGAATCGGTTCAGATAAAAGGATTGGCTATTCATTTATCTTCCCGGGCGTCGGCTATGGAGGGTCATGCTTTCCCAAAGATGTTAAGGCAATCATTCGAACTGCCAAAGAATATGATTATGACTTGAAAATATTGGAGTCCGTGGAGCATGTAAATGAAAGGCAAAAACTTGTCCTAATTCCTAAAGTACTGAAATTTTTTAAAGGTTCGTTGGAAGGAAAGACGCTTGCCCTTTGGGGATTGAGCTTCAAGCCAAAGACAGATGACATGCGAGAGGCACCTTCAATAGAAATCATCCGGGAATTGCATCGTAGAGGAGCTAAAGTACAGGCGCACGATCCTGTTGCGCTTGAAGAAGCGCGCCGGCTGCAAATCGATCAACACGCGACTCTGTTCGAGGACAATTATGAAGCGCTTGTTGGCGCTGACGGGTTAATTCTTGTTACAGAGTGGCTCGACTACAGAGAGCCTGATTTTGATTTGATTAAGAAGAATTTGAAGACCCCGGTCATTTTTGACGGCAGGAATATTTTGAACGCTACCAAACTAAAGGAGATGGGATTCTCTTATTTTGGTGTGGGACGACATTAATTTTTCCTAAAATCATTCGATAATTTAACGCGAGCCGATTTGAACAACGTGTTTGCTTAGTTTAATCCCTGATCAAAAAAACGACCGAAAGGTGAAATAGTAATGATTTTAGTGACTGGAGCCGCAGGATTCATCGGCTCACACCTATGCGAAAAACTCCTCGGGAATAATTTCAGCGTTGCCGGAATTGATAATTTTGACCCATTTTATGACCCTAAAATCAAGAAAAGAAACCTGCAAAATTTCCAGGATCATCCTGGTTTCGAGTTCTACGAAGCCACAATCACCGGCATGCCCGCTATGGAAAAGATTTTTTCGCAGCACCGTTTCAGTCATATTGTGCATCTCGCTGCAAAGGCGGGTGTGCGTCCATCCATTGAACAACCAATAGCATATAAAACAACCAATATCGACGGTACATTGAACCTATTGGAAATGGCCCGATTACACAAAATAAACCGGTTTATTTTTGCCTCCTCATCTTCGGTTTATGGTAATAACAAAAAGATTCCATTTAGTGAAAGCGACCCTGTTGACAATCCAATCTCACCCTATGCAGCAACAAAAAAAGCCGGGGAACTAATATGTTATACTTACCACCATTTATATAAAATTAACGTTTCCGCACTTCGTTTTTTTACCGTGTATGGTCCACGCCAGAGACCGGAAATGGCGATACACAAATTTACCCGGCAAATTGATTCGGGCGAACCGGTCCAGCTTTATGGCTACGGCCGACTGAAACGGGATTTTACTTATATTGACGATATTCTACAAGGCGTAATGAGTGTGATTGAAAACGTGCATGGATATGAAATTTTCAATTTGGGTGAATCACAAACAATTTCCACAAGTCAATTAATTGATGTCATCGAACAAAAACTGGGCAAGAAAGCCATTCGGAGCGAGGTTGAAATGCAACCCGGTGATGTGGACATAACGTTTGCTGATATCACCAAAGCGCAAAAAATCTTGGATTATCAACCTAATACAACAATTGAGAATGGGGTTGCAAAATTTGTGGAATGGTACTTAGCACAAAAGACGCTTTTGGAGAAAGCCTGATATATATCAACTAAGCGGAAAATATGAAAAACTAATTTGGCTGATTAAACAAAGTAGGACTAATTGTGTAAAGGATAGTTATGAGCTTGCTTGAGAAGATAAAAAACCACAAAGCGCATATCGGTGTTGTTGGATTAGGATATGTGGGCTTACCCTTGATTCTGGAATTTCTGGAGGAGAAGTTTCCGGCAACCGGATTTGATATCGATTCCTCAAAGGTGGAAATGTTGAACCGGGGCGAGTCTTACATCAAACATATCCCCACTCAAAAGATCAAAAAGGTCAAAGAAATGGGTTTGTTCCATGCAACTTCTGACTTCAGCAGGTTGAAGGAAGTGGATTGCGTTTTAGTTTGTGTACCGACGCCATTGAACAAATATCGAGAACCCGATATTTCTTTCATTGTTAATACTGCCGAAACTATTTCGCAGCACTTGCAGAAAGAACAATTGATTGTATTGGAGAGTTCTACCTACCCAGGAACCACGGAAGAAGTTATGCGGCCAATTCTGGAAAAATCCGGCTATAAATGTCATGAGGACTTTTATTTAGCGTTTTCACCGGAGCGAGAAGATCCCAACAATCCCAAATTCACGACACGAACCATTCCAAAAGTAGTGGGCGCAAACGATCCCGTCACATTGGAGCTTACCAAAACGTTGTATGATCAAATAATCGTAAAAACTGTTCCGGTCAGCTCAAGCCAGGCAGCGGAAGCCACCAAACTGCTGGAAAATATCTTTCGCAGCGTCAATATTGCCCTTGTAAATGAAATGAAGATCATTCTGGACCGGATGGGCATTGATGTTTGGGAAGTGATAGACGCAGCGTCAACAAAGCCTTTTGGATTCATGCCTTTTTACCCCGGGCCCGGTTTGGGCGGTCATTGTATCCCCATCGATCCGTTTTACCTAACCTGGAAGGCGCGTGAATTTGATATCAGCACCCGTTTCATCGAGCTCGCTGGAGAGGTAAACACGGATATGCCGTATCATGTAGTTCAAAGACTATCCGAGGCATTAAATCAATATCGAAAGAGTATTAACGGATCAAGGGTTCTGATATTGGGGATGTCCTATAAAAAAGATATTGACGATTTACGCGAATCTCCTTCCTTGAAATTAATGGACATACTCCACGAAAAAGGAGCAACCGTTGATTATAATGATCCCTATATCCCGGAATTATGGCATACACGCAAATTTCAATTCAGCAACAAAAGCGTGGAATTAACCGCACAAAATATAAAAGCATACGATGCAGTCCTAATTTCAACGGATCACACCGAATACGACTGGGACTTTATCGTTGAGAATGCCAATATCATTGTCGATACCCGCAATGCAACCGTGAACGTGAAAAACCATCGCAAGAAAATCTTTAAAGCATGATCTAACATATTGTTGAGTGGACGAAGGCAGTCTTTTTTTTAAAGAGACTGCCTTCTTTATTTTGACGGAAACTTTTTGGTCAGATACCACATTTTTAGAATAGCATTCCCGATTACAATGGTTAATTTGTCGGTATGAGTAAAAAGATTAAGTGGTTTTTCCTGGGTATTGTTTTTTTCATTGTTGGAGCTATAGCATTAGTAACAATACTTTATTTATACACACCAGTCATTGACCAAACCATTATTACGGCTTTGAATTCAATTGGCGGTGAGAAATTCAAGATATCATATAACAACCTGTCGGGCAACTTTCTAAAGAGAATTCGGCTCGACGAAGTTTTGATAACGTTTGATGATGATTCGATCTTTTGTAAAAAAGTGGAATTTGATTATTCCATTTTCAGATTGGCGGAGCGCAAGTTCCATTTTGATGATATAGACATTTTTGAACCGACTGTCATTTTACATCAAAAGGAAAAGCGTTCACCCAATTCATCCTCTGCCGATTCTCCGCCTTTTAAGATTCCATTAGACAAATTCCCTGATGTGAAATTTAAAGAATTGACCATAAAAGACGGCTCATTGATTATCAAAGATAACGAAAAAAACAACAAGTTTACTGATATTCAACTAATGCTCGTTGGAGGCGTGAATCGAGACAGTCTGAATCTCATTTTAGGCAATCTTGAGGGATTTTGGGAAAACCGTAAATTGCCTCTAAATAATTTATCATGTAATCTAACCGGAAATAAATCCAGGTTGGTTTTACATAAACTTGGAATCGACAATAAGCAGCTAGCAATGCATATCAGTGGCGAATACCGATTCCAAACCAATCCTCAACTCACTTTGGATATTGACAGTCTGTTCATTAACCTCGATTTGATTAATTTATTCTTACCCGGTTTTCCGTATAAGAGAGGATATACAAGAATCTCCGGAAGACTAATGGGTATGCCTCAAGATTTCCAGGGTAACGTTCAATTAAGCGGTCTATTCGATAGCCTTCGAATCCATCAATTGCAAACAAGCGTATACAAGAAAGACAATTCGATACAATTGACAAACATTGATTTGGTTTCGAATTTTGGGAAGTTAAGCGGCGCTGTTTACGCCACACTAAGGGGAAGGAATAATGCGCAATTGGCCATTGCAGATGTCAATTTAAAGAAGATCGGGATATTGGATCAGCCGACCTCCATTTCCGGTGAGATAAATTTTGATTTCGACAACTGGGATTTTCGAAATTTAACCGGCAGGGGAAGGGTATCGCTGCCCGGGGTTACATACGGTGGCGTCCGATTTGATTCACTAAAATTGGCTGTTGATGCCGATCGCGGGAATTTCAGGTTATTGCACCCCTCAAAGGTGGTCTTGTCAAAAGAATCGGAATTCTTTTTGACCGGTGATTTTTCCCGAGAGCAATTTTTGAATATTGAATTAACCACTACGGCGAATCGCCTGGATACACTTTTCGATCAGATCGGAATGCCTTCGTTTCAGGGTGGGGGAGAGTTAACGCTGCGCCTAACGGGCCCACTTAGCAACCCCGATCTTAGTGGGCACATAAAATTAGATAGTCTCGTGCGCAGAAACATAAAGGTGTATGATATAGCCGGTAAAATTGATGTCAACAGAATCATCCAAAGGCGCTCCGGCAAATTTCAGCTTGATATTTCAAAAGGAAGTCTTGGCAATTTGCAATTAACAAGGGGAGCCTTGAAATTTTCGATTGAGGAAAACCGGGTTTTTATGGATACCATTTCCTTTGTCAGTGATCAAAATCGGATTTCAATCCAGGGAGAATTGGAAATATTCCCTGATTCGGTTGATGCACAGCTTGGACTATTAAGCCTAAACTACCAGAATTACGTCATTGAGAATACCGGACGCATTGGGATTAGATATAAAAATAAGGAGCTTCAAATAGAAAACTTTGAGCTGGCTGCCTCCGATCATTCCCGAGAGGTCGCGGAGTCCAAAGAGGAGGCAAGCGAGGGATTCATTAAATTAGAGGGAATCTGGGCTTTCGATGAGCGAGCCTCAAATGTCGATTTGGAGGTGAGTAATACGCGTCTGGAACCGTTTAACCAATTCTTGAATTGGAAATATCAAATTAAGGGCATCTTGACCGCAAATGTTCATCTCGAGGGAGATATTGATAATCCGCTGCTATCCAGCTCACTTGTGGTCAATAATGTCTTTTTTGACGACGATCTGGTGGGATCGCTTGACTGCAGAATTTCTTACCGGGATAGAAAATTAGAGATTAAGCAATTGAAGTATGAATACGGGGAGGCATCATTTGCCAATGTAAATGGAACGGTTGAATTAGCTGAACATGACACTCTTGCAAGAAATCTGTTTTCTCCCGATAACAAGTTAGATTTGAACCTTGACATTTCGAACATTCAGATTCAAAATTATGCATTTCTGTTTGATATCAACTTTCCCTTTCAAGGAATCCTCTCCGGGTTAGTTAATTTTAAGGGTACTATGGGTACTCCGAAAGGTATGATGCGTCTTAGCGGTTCTAACGCCGTGGTCCAACAATATCGATTTTCTAATTTTGATATTGAGGGAAGGATTTCACCCAGCCAAATAATGGTGGATAAGGCAAGCATTAGATTCCTTGACACCAATTTCCAGGTGAACGGATTCAAAGGTATCCATTGGGATTTGGATAATGTCGGATTGTTGTTTGATGACAAATCGTTCGGGCTGTCATGCGAAATCAAGGAGGACAGTCTCAATTTCTTATATGTATTTATTTCCGACGTAGATAGAATTATTGGCAACATCGGTTTAAAAGCAGAGTTTGGTGGAAATATTGATGATCCGCAGCTAATCAGCGGAGATGTTGATATAACGAAGGCGGATCTCTACTTAACAAAGATCGAAAACCCGGTTCAGAACGTAACTCTGAAAGCCCACGTTAAAGACAAAAGATTATATATTGATCAACTCCAGGGGCGCTCGCCTCAAGTCAGAGTGAATGAGAGCTTTTTTAGGAAATTAATGCGCCGATTTTTTACACCTGTCAGGAAAGCCATATTCCAGAAATCCAACGCCGGGGATATACGCATTGCCGGGTTCGTTGATTTTTCAAAATTGAACCGACCCAGATTTGACGTGGACGCATCTCTCAATAATGCCTATTTCAATTATTTCCTAGAAAATACCCAACTGGTCGTTGATTCCGATAACCTGCACATTTCCGGCGGGGATACCCTAACCATTTCGGGAAAAGCCGTTGTAAAGCAAGGGGTAGTAGAACTTGATATCGAAGAATCGGAAAAAAATTTGCTGCTTTCCAAATCAACTCGACAAACGCCGCCTTACATTGAATACCTGCTGACCGTTGAAGTCTCGGACAATTTTTTCATCAGGAGTGATGCGCCATTCAACACCTTTGATATTGAGATCGGGGGAAATGTTCAAATTCTCCAGGAGCCTATGGGCCTAATCGAAATGTATGGCGAATTGAATGTCATCAAGGGTAAGTATTTTATCCAGTTTGAAGATTTTGATATTTCGAGCGGAACGATTACTTTTGTTAATCCCAAAGAATACCCGGAATTAAGTTTAACGGCTCAAAAGCAAAAGAACAATTATCTCTTCGATCTCAGGGTTTCTGGGCCTTTGAATAATCCGGTTAAGGAGATGCATGCCAAAAACCTGCAGACCAATGAAGAGATTTATGAAACAAAAGACCAGATGGCCCTGTTGATATTCGGCGTCCGCTTTCAGGAATTGAGTGGATTGGGTCAGTCTGCATTTATTCAAAAAGGTGAAGAGGTGTTAGCTCAAACACTTATAAATCAGTTTGAAACAGAAGCCCGGCATTTTACTGGTTTAGATCGAATTCGAATATCGACCCAGGAAACAAATGAAAATTATACCGGTATTCCATTAACTAATACTGATCAGATCTCAACCCTTGCATTGGGTAAATACATTGCCCCTAATTTATATTTGGAGTATCAAACAAAATTATCCTATGTACCGGGCTTAGCAAGTTTTCCTAAGCCAAGCTTATCATGGGAAAGTGGAAACCAGATTTATCTTAAATACCGAATATCGAAAAATTGGTCGCTGTCATCATTCTATCAAAAAACATTACTTGGCAATGATAAAGTACAATTTGATGTCAACTGGCAAATCGATTTTTAGAAATTCATTCCTGCTGTTCTGGCTCATCCCTTTGTTTACATGCCTTGCCTCTACCGATTTGAAAATTGCAGAAATCAGTTTCACCGGGAACCGCTTCGCATCGGCAAAAAAACTAAGGAGCATCATAAAATCAAAGGAAAAGAAACCGTACGATTCCCGGTTGACCAAGTTGGATCAGGTGTTGTTGACAAATTTTTATTTGCGAAATGGCTTCCTCAAGGTATTCGTTTCCAGTGATTTTAGCAGGAAAGCAGATAAGATTTACCTGGATTACAATATTAACGAAGGGAAGCGGTATTTTTTGAAAAGCCTAAAATTTGAGGGTAATACCATTGTCAGTGAGAGAGAATTGAGGAGGAGAATTCCCCAAAAGCTAAATAAACCGTATGGCTCCAACCTGGTAAGCGAAGGCATCGTTAATATTGAAAACTATTATATGAACCACGGCAAGCCTTATGCAGAGATTGAGGAATTAACTGAAGCGGTTGATGATTCATTGATCAATCTGACCATTCGCATTCGTGAAAACCAGACAGTTACCATTACTCAAATCGAAATTACCGGATTGAAATCGGTTAGAGAATATGTAGCAAAGCGGGAAATTGAAATTAAACGCGGTGAAGTGTATTCCAGGGAGAAAATTGAGCGGTCGCAGCGCAACCTTTACAGCACCGGACTTTTTAGCCTTGTTAACTTTAGGTTAGAGCACCTGGATACCTTGAAATCAAGCGCTAAATTTATCGTGAATCTCAGCGAAAAAAAATCGAGATGGGTCGGACTGCGATTTGGTGTTGCGTATGAACAAGAGATTATCTATGGAGGTACATTTGATTTCGGAGCTGAGGCCGGACACCGGAACCTGTTTGGAACCGGAAGAACTGTTTCGGCAAATGTCATTCCCTCGCTTTCATACGATTTTCTGACGAGGCAAATCATTAATCCCAAAAACCAGTACAGCTTCAACTACGTAGAGCCGTGGGTGGGTTACACCCGCACACGCGGCATATTGAAAATAGCTTATTTCCAGGTCCGCCCATCCAGGACGGCAAACTATAATCTCTTGTCAACATCCTTTAAGATTACCCATGATTTTCCTAACCTCTGGTCAATTGAAAGCGAACTTGCCTTTCAAAGCATTGAAACGGATTCCCTGGAATTATTGTCAGAAACGCAAGGTCAGGATCGTATCTATTCAGTTTCCTTTGATTTGATCAGGGATAAAAGGGACAATTACCTCAATACCAAGCAGGGTTATCTGATGGAATTTAGAAATAAATTTGTGTATTCGAACAGTTTTAACCTGGCGAATAACGCCAGCCAAATAAATCGTTTCATAAAAGTAACCGCGCTTTGGAATCGTTATCAGCCTTTTCCGCTTGTCACAAAATGGACACTGGCATCCCGTGTCCGCGGCGGGGCAATTATCGGTATCAACAAGTTAACCAGAATACCGCCCACCGAAAGGTTTTATGTAGGAGGCGCCTCCTCCGTTCGGGGATACCGGGAGCAATTGGTGGGACCGGTTGTTTATGATCAGGAACGAATCGCTGCTGCTGTGGGGGGGCGGTACATGATATTAGGGAATATGGAACTGAGGATACCGTTATTCTGGCTATTCTACGGCGTTTTTTTCGTGGATGGCGGCAATGTCTGGCGGGAGTTCAATCATATAACCGCCTCCCTCAAAGCATCCAGCGGAGCCGGCTTAGCGCTTATGACGCCATTGGGCGCCATTCGCTTTGATTATGGGCTTAAATGGTTTCCGAAAGCGGGGGAGAGCAAAGGTGAATTTCATATCGGGATCTCTTTTGCGTTTTGAGAATTTCCTTCCCATAAGATTTGCAAATCAATCAAAATTTTTATATTATTGCAATCAAGTGTTTCAATCGTCTGTTATCCCGCGCCGCGGGAATGGAAAGTAAATTCCAGTTTGGAATATTGATTTCTAAATTCAGGGGAGTATTATGAGTAAAGGAGCGAATGGCAAAAATGCGCTCATTTTGGGTTCGAGCAGTGGATTTGGAGCGGCAACCGCTCTGCGGCTTGCAAAGGATGGATTTAATATTTTTGGGGTTCATTTGGACAGGAAGGCGGCGCTTGCCGGAATTGAGAAGTTAGTGGCGCAAATTAAAGACAACAATGTCAACGTTCATTTTTACAATGTAAACGCTGCTGACGAAGAAAAGCGCAGGGAAGTGATTCAAGATGTCCGCGGTAAAATACCTCAGGGACAACTTATCACCGTCTTTCTGCACAGTCTGGCTTTTGGCACCCTGAAGCCTTTTATAGAGGATGAAAAAGAAAAAGCGCTGAGCCGCTCGAATATGATGATGACCATGGACGTTATGGCGCACTCGCTGGTATATTGGGTACAGGAATTATATTGGGCGAACCTGTTGGGCTTTGGTTCGAGGATATTTGCCATGACCAGTCACGGCAGCGAAAATGTGGTACCATTTTACGGTGCAGTTTCTGCCGCAAAGGCTGCTCTGGAGAATCACGTCAAACAACTCGCTTTGGAATTGGGAAAAATTGGCGCTACCGCAAATGCGATCAAAGCCGGTGTGACCAACACTCCCGCTCTGCAGAAAATCCCAGGTCATGAGCAAATGATTGAGGCGGCTTCCAAACGCAACCCTGCCGGAAGGTTAACCACTCCGGAGGATGTCGCAAAAGCTATCTCCGCCCTATCGGGCGAAGATGCACAGTGGATTAGCGGGGGCGTCATTGGCGTTGATTTCGGTGAATCGGTTATGGACAAAACCTGAACATGGAAACGGAAGCGAATAATAAGCCTAGAATATTGGTTGACCTTGACGGCGTAATCCGGGATTTCATCACAGGGCTCAGGAATATCTATTTGGGAGAATATCCTGATCATACCGTCAAAGAGATTATTTCCCGGGACTTGCCAAAATATTTTCCTATTGGCGAAAAGATAAATGATTTCCTCGAAAAAGAATTCACTGAAATCCTGCTGAAAGCGCCGTCCTATCCCGGCGCAATTGAGGCTTTGCAAAAATGGGAAGAGTCGTTTGAAATTGTAATTGTCACTGCGCAACCGCCCCAATATCGCTACGCTACTTTCAGCTGGATTGGAAATCACTCGCTGCCAGCCGACGAAGTCAGGATCACATTCGATAAGCACTCTGTTGATGGATATGCCTTGTTAGACGATTTTCCCGAAAACCTGGAGTCATTTGCCCGGACAGACCGGCTGGCGGTTTGTTTGGATCAACCCTGGAATAAGGATTGGCAAGGATTGCGGGTCAAAACCGTAAACGAGTTTTTTGAACTTGTAAAATCGCACATAACCAACAATCAATCATAGAGGTAACGAATTATATGAGTAAAAAATACAACCGGCGCGAAAAACAAAAGAGACGAAAACGCTATCTCAAACGCAAGAAATCCGCGACGCCTGCAGCGTCGTCGTCCAGGAAACAAGTAAAGAAAAAGGAAATCTAAAGCTTAAAACTCAGTACTTGGTGGCCTAGAAAAGATACCGCGGTTTTGATGAGCTCCGGTGGTACGTCAAAAGTATCGGTATGCAGGAGGGAGGTATATCCTTCTTTTGCAGAACCAAAGCGAATCAAGGCTGAAGGCACGATTTGACAGTAACTGCCAAAATCATCCCCGCCGGGCGATTTGAAATCGGTTACAATTTCGGTAATTGCATCGAATGAGTTAGCGCTCGCCTGTAGTTTTTGAATGAGATCGGGATCATTCATTACCGGCGGCGCCCCTTCATAGAGGTTTACTTCAATTTTTGCGCCGGTTTCATCTGCAATCAGCTCAGTCAAACGCGATAACTTGTTGAAAAATTGCTTCTTAGTTTTCGAGTCTGAATTTCGGAACGTGCCTCCCAAATTTAGTTTTGAAGGAAAAATGTTAAATCCCTCGCCAGCTTGAATTTCTGTAAAGCTAAGTACCGCCGGGGTATTCAAAATATCCACTTCACGGTAAATCATCTGGTAACAACTCTGAATAATCCGGCTTGCGATCCAAATTAGATCAGGGCATTTATGAGGATAAGCCGAATGTCCGCCAGAGCAGGACAGTTTAATATCAATTCGGACGGATTGCATGTTAACCCATCCCGGTGTCAGCGAAATAACACCAAATTTTAGCCGGGGCTCCACATGTACTCCGAAAGCGTATTTCACATTGTTGAGTATACCAACATTTAACATTTTTTCAGCGCCGTTAGGAATAACTTCTTCCGCGGGCTGGAAAACAAAACGCAAATTAAAGGGCAATTCCACATTCAGTTTGTGAATTAGCAGTGCCAGACCTAAAATAATTGTGGTATGCATATCATGCCCGCAGGCATGAAGAACACTGCTATTCTTAGATGAATACGGTTTTTTCTTACGATCCTGGATGGGAAGCGCGTCAATGTCCGCACGAAACAAGAGAAAAGGCGCCTTAGCCTTGAGGTGAAAATCAATGTAACCGCCGGTTTCAAGAGGTCTCTGAAAATCGTTTAGCCCATTCCCTCTCAAAATGTCTTCAATCTTTTGCGTGGTCCGATATTCCTGCCAGCTTAGTTCGGGATGTTGATGCAAATCCTCCCTGAAGGCTTTTAGCAACGGGTATAGGCTCTCAATCTCCTTTTCGATTTCTTTTAACATTCTTCCACTCTTAGTCTTCCTAAAGACGAGTCAATTTGAAATTATGTTGTTAAGCGCTTGCTTTCCGCTTAAAACCGCGCTCTCAATTGTAGCAGGGAAATCCGGATTTATCCAATCGCCCGCAAGATGCAAATTATTAAACTTTAGATTCAATTCAGGCCTCAATCCCAGCAATTGTTGAGATTGCAAAATAGTTGCCCTTTTTTCTTTGACAATTTTGAAATTCATTAATCCCAAATCTGAGTAGATATTTTTATCAAAGAAACGCTCAAATTCCTTTTCGACCAGATGCATTAATTCCTGCTGATCATATTGTACTTCTTTGAAAGCAGCACTTATGACTATTGTATATCCATAAACAGGGGAGCGATGGTTTAATTCGGGCAGTTTGAAGAGCCATTGAATCGGCGAATTGACAAATGCCACAGGGAAGTTCGAATCAATTGCCATCTTGAACCACAAATTTATTGTAATGATAGGTGCATATTTGAAATTCTTCAGACTGGGTAGTACCCCATTATCCATCCCTGGCAAATCGGAAACTAATTTGGCCAACCCGTCGGGTGGCGTGGCGAGGATTAAATTCGGCGTTTCAAAGATTTCATTACGGTTGATTTGAATCGCCTGAATATTGTCTCCTCCAACTATCAGCTGTTTTACTTCGGATCGCAAATAAATACTGCCGCCATTTTCAGTGATATAGCTCTGGGCTGGATTTCCGAAAATCTCATCCAAAAAATCAATTGGTATTCCCAATCCACTGGAAAAATAAGATGAAAGAAACGCTGTGTTCAAAACCTGGTGAAGCAAATATGAGCTGGCCATGTGAACGGGGGTGTTCAGAGTGGCGGTTGTTATCGGCTCCCAGATCAACTTTTGGAGGAATGGCGATTCACCTATTTCCTTGAGCCATTCCGACACGGTCATCTTTTCTAATTGAGATTTTGAGAATTTATTGAACTTCAGGATCCATTTAAGCATGGTTCTTCGCTCCCCCCAGGGAATCTTTGGGCTTAAAATCAGGGGCAGAAAAAAGTGAGCCGGGGCGGGCAACGGCCAGGATCGAAAAGGCAGACTTAGATTTGCATCTAACTTAAAGTTGATTTTCAACCTTCTTTGAAATTGAATTTTGTCCAAGCTACCAATAATAGAGAGCAGCTTTTTGGTTTCTTTGTAACTTGCGGATAGTACATGCTGGCCGATGTCGATTTTCTTTTTGGCATCTTTTGCATATAGTGATGAGACTCTGCCGCCCAATCGCGATGATTTTTCAAAAATGATCGGACGCCAGCCATTCTTCAGCGCCCAGATTGCTGCGGAAATTCCAGACAAACCTCCACCGACGATAACAACCTCATTTGCCATGCTATCCTGCAAATCTTACATTCAATAACGTGTTGAGAGTAATGTAAATTTTTTGTGGTGATGATATACGAATGCGTTCATCCAAAACCTTGTAACCTTGTTTTTCAATCTTATCCAGCAGATTTAGATAAATGTTTTTTATAATTTCAGAAACCAACATGTTTCGAAGCTCATGAACCGACAGGCATTCCTCAGCTTTTTCATAAAAACTTCGTGCCCGGGAAGCCTCAAATTTCATCAGGTCGTAAAACTCATCTGAGTATTTTTGATTGAAAATGTCTCCTTCGCGAACATTAAATTTTTTGATGTCATTCTGCGGCAAATATAAACGGCCCATTTCAGAGTCGGTACCTACATCCCGGATAATGTTGGTTAACTGCAGCGCAATCCCCAAATTCTCTGCATACGATTTTATCAGCGGATCGCGGTAACCGAAAATCTGAATGCACATCAAGCCCACCGTTGATGCCACACGATAACAATAGATTTTTAAATCCTCAAAGCTTCTATAACGAAAATTGGCGATGTCCATCCGAACGCCGGCAATCAATTCCAAAAAATGTTCCAGCGGAATCCGGAATTTTTCCATCACCTGCTTTAACGAGTTGAAATAATTTGATACGCTTTTGGAAAAGCATTTTTTCAACTCGTTCTCCCACATGTTAAGTTGACGCATGCGTTTTTCCGGGGGAGCGGAATTGTCGGCAATATCATCGGTCTGGCGGCAGAAAGCATATAAGGTATAAATGGCCTTTCTTTTTTCTTTGGGCAAAACCAAAAAAGAATACAGGAAATTGCTTTTGCTCTGCAACGTTATTTGCTGTATCTCTTTCTCGTCTTTCATAATATACCGTTTCGGTTAAACGTTAAATTTAAGCTAATTTTCGTCCAATCCAATTTATTTAACACCGGACGAGCTTTCAGAACATTGAAATCAATGCTATCAATCTCATTTAAGATTGCCATACCGCCCATAACGGTAAACTTCAGCTCCCATTTTAGTCTTCCGCTAACCTTTCCAAATAATGGCGCACCTTTCCTAAACAGATCCTGTGTTCGAATAACCAACGACTTCATCAGATTTTTGAATTCATCATTGAAAACTCTATCTCTTATCTGGACTTCAGTAACTTCATGCTGAAGGAGGTAGTCTTGAGGTATGTAAATTCTATTTTTCTGAAAATCAATTGTAACGTCCTGCCAAAAATTCGTCAACTGAAGTGCCGTGCAGATATTATCGGAAAAATGCAGCAGTTCTTTGTCGCGGTATCCATTTAAATACAAAACGATGTGCCCGACCGGATTAGCGGAATTATCGCAATATGCTAATAGCTCATCAAAGTTTTGGTAGCGGCTCTTGTGCATATCCTGCCGGAAAGCCGAAATTAGTTTTTCGAAAAGTACAACCGGCAAATCAAATTTAGCAATGGTATCCGACAAGGCCACGAAAATTGGATGCTCGGCTCTTCCCTCCAAAGACCGGTGCAAAAGATTATTCCATTCTTCCAAAGCAGCCTCATCATGCTTTTCATCGGAAAGATCATCGGCGTGGCGGGCAAAGGCGTAGACCGCATAAATGTGATCTCTCAGCCACGCCGGAATCAGGAGGGATGCGACCGGAAAGTTCTCATAATGATTTTGAGCTATGGTCCGGCAATGTTGATATGCTTCTTTAATTGAATTATCTCTTGTCAAAACAAAACCTGTTTTCCAATTTTTGGCGGGGCGAATTTAAAACCTTTTCAATCTAATTGTTTTTTATTTTTCTTTCAACAATAGATTTATTTTGTTGTTTATCCGGGAGGCAAAGGTATGCAGACCCGGAACAAATTTAATAGCCAATTCGCTTCTACATAGCTAAATTATACTGCAAGTGATTAACCCGTTTTCAAAATGACTCTTTCGATTAGCAGTGAAATACTTTCCGCGCTGGATTTGAATGATTTTGTCACCGTTGATATCGAAACAACCGGTCTGGATTATCTAAAAGAAGATATCATTGAATTTGCTGCGGTTCATTTCAGGGGCGGAAAACGACATAAGAAGACCAATTTTTTTGTGAAGCCGCCTAAAAAAATTCCACAGCATATCACAAGAATAACCGGTATTTCAAACGCGGATGTGGAGGGTGCAAAATCATTTGCTGCCGTTGTTGATGACATCAAATCATTTATTGGAGATTACCCGGTAATCGCCCACAACATCAATTTTGATCTGCCGTTTTTAGAATATCATACCCGCAAGGCTAAGAATGACTTCATGATGTGGGATTATCAGGTTAAGCAATATAACTATTTCTCAAACTGGAAAATCGATACGGCTGTTTTATCAAGAATGTATCTTCACTTCCTGCCGTCGTTTAATCTGCATTCATTGTCCGAATATTTTGGCTTGAAAAAAAGACCCCGCCATCGAGCCCTGCCGGATGCTGCTACCACCGGAGAAATATTCCTGGAATTATTGAAAATTATCCTCCGCACAAAATTCGCCGATACACAGAAGATTAATCAAATTTTGGAACCCACAGATGATCCTATAAAACAGTTTTTCGAGAAACTGACATTGCTTCAGGCCAGCGGACGGTTTCAAATACCGGAAGGTATTGATAGAGAAAGTTTTATGATAACAGCTAATTTTTACAACATCATTGGAGAAGGGGAAACGCCCGATCACGGGCGAATGGAAACCGATCCGATTGACGAGGAGGTAATAGCGAATTTTTTTGATGACGGGGGAGAGCTTTCCCGGGAATTTGCATCGTTTGAAGTCCGCAAACCGCAGGTTCAGATGGCCCATGCCGTTGCCCGCGCATTTAACGAGTCAAGGTTCTTGGTGGTTGAAGCCGGCACCGGCACCGGTAAATCCATGGCATATTTGGTACCGGCAATCAAATGGGCTGTTAAGAATTATGGTCCCAACGGACGGGTTATCATTAGCACCAATACCAAGAATCTCCAGGAGCAATTGTTCTTTAAGGATATCCCGATCCTTCACGGTGTGCTTAAAGAGCGCTTTAAGGCGGTTCTTTTAAAAGGGAAAGGTAATTATCTCTGTCTGGATAAATGGGTGACGGTTTTAAACGACATGAAGTTCCGCTTGAGTGAGAAAGAACGAACCAGAATTCTGCCGCTTTATTTCTGGACTCAGCAGACCAAAACGGGGGATATTGCCGGGAACAACGCATTTCACGCTGAGAGAAACATGGGCCTGTGGACAAAGCTGATTGCCGAAAACAATTATTGCCCCGGAAGATCATGCAAGTACTATGACAAATGCTTTTTGATGAAGGCGCGCAATAATGCCCGCAACGCTCATTTGGTTCTGGTTAATCACTCGTTGCTATTTTCTGATCTCGCTGCGGAGAATGCCGTTCTCTCTGACTACGTAAATGTCATCTTTGATGAAGCCCACAATATAGAAAAGACTGCCACCGAGTACCTCGGGAGCGAAATATCCATCTGGCAGTTCCGGGATTTTTACAACAAGCTTTATATGAAGGATAAAATCGAAACCGGCGTGCTCATTCAACTGAAACGCCGAATTCAATTGAGTTCTGTTACCGAATCTCATAAAAAGGGTTTGTTGTCCATGATTGAAGGATTGATCGATAAGGTCCCCGGCTGCTGGCGCCTAACCCAGGAATTTTTCAAGGAGCTGACCCGGCAGCTTCGCGACATTCAACCGGAGAGGGACCATTCTTACTCTGTTAAGCATCGCTATAAAAGAGAGAATAATCTGTTTGAACCGCTTTCGACTTATCATCAGGAGTTGATAAAGGAGCTAAGCAAAATTCAAAACGAATTGAACGATTTGATCGAATATTTTAAAGAGCTGCCGGACAATAGCTTTGAGTACCAAAAGCAGCTTTACCAGGAGTTAAATGCCCAGTTCATGCAAGTCGAGATGCTGTCAAACAACCTGCATTTTCTGCTTGAGGCCGAATGGGATAATTTCGTTTATTGGTTTGAATTACCCGCCAAATCCGACAGCGATGACAGCCGGCTATACGCTGCGCCTCTTGATATCGCCGGAATCCTAAACGAACGGCTGTACTCTCACCTGCGCACTACTGTTTTCACTTCCGCAACACTCGCAGTGAACAGAAATTTTGAATATTTTAATAACCGGGTAGGGGTCAGGTACATCGATGCAGAGCGGGTTGAGAATCTGCTTCTGGAATCACCGTTTAACTATGACGAACAGGTTTTGCTGATGGTTCCTTCGTTTATTGTGGATCCCAAGCATCCGCAATACCTTCCTCAATTAAAATCCTTTCTTGAAAAACTAATCGCGGAATCCCCGCGCGGAACACTGGCGCTATTTACCTCTTACTCCATCTTAAATGATGTTTACAATTCACTAAAACATACTTTTCTGGCGGAGAATATTCCTGTTTTTGGGCAGGGGATTGATGGTAGCCGGCATTCCATTATCAGTCAATTCAAGAATATTGAAAAATCGTTCCTATTTGGCACGGACAGTTTCTGGGAAGGTGTGGATGTGCCGGGCAAGGCGCTGGAGGTATTATTATTAACGAGGCTTCCCTTCGATGTGCCTTCGGAGCCGATCATTCAGGCAAAAGCGGAGCTTATCCAAAAGCAGGGTGGCAATCCGTTTATGGATTTTACCATACCGGAGGCGGTGATCCGATTCCGGCAAGGCTTTGGACGATTGATTCGCTCCAAGTCGGATTTCGGCTCGATCATTATTCTGGACTCACGGGTCATCAATAAACTTTATGGACGGGTGTTTCTGAATTCCCTACCGCTGAGAGCAAAAATCATTACTGAGGACCAAACCCTGTGGCAGCATTTGAAGAACTGGTTTGGGGGCACGAAAATAAAAGACTCAACTACTTATCAGGGATAATTCCCCATAAAACAGGGATTTTGCAAGGGAATAGAAATTGTCTAAGAAACAATATTTTAGTTAAGTTTGATAACATTCGAAAAGGAGGACAATGACCGATGTCAGAATTGCTAAAGAACCAAAAATTACCTGTGGTGTTGGCAGTACTTGGTTTCCTTCTGGTTATTGCTGGATTTTTTCATATAACCGATATAACCAAACTAGCTATTACGGCATATAACACGCCTCTCTACAGTGTTGTTGCACTAGGCACAGTGTTGTTGGTTGTCTCAGTGGGGCTTTTTCTAACCGAGAAGCGCAAAGTCTTGCTTCCGCAGGATCTTAATGAACAGCCAAAGATTCTCCCCAGGAGTATTTTCTTATCTGCTCCGATGAACATGTTCGTAGAATCCGGACGACCGGAGGATTATAAGAAAAGCAGAGAACAACTCTTGAAAGTCATAGCTGCATTAAAGCGGGAATGTAAAATAGATAACGTGTTTTACGCGGGTGAGACCATTGAGGATGCAAGTGAGTTCGATCTCCCCGGTGCTTCCCTAAAAGATGACTTTCGCAAGATCCAGGAGCGAGAAATTTTCATTCTTTATTGGCCGGAAAAGTTCGCATCACGTAGTTCATTAGTTGAGGCCGGCATAGCGTTGACATTAAATAAAAAGTGTATCTATCTTGTAAGAGGTGAGGAGGAGCTGCCATTCCTCCTGCAAGGCGCTCAGCACGCCACCCGGAATGTAAAGGTACTTAAATATACCAGTATCGATGATTTGTTGAACATAATCCGGATTAACCAGGAAAAGATTTTTGATTTTGATAGACTCAGTTAAAGGTGAGGCTAAAAAGGCGATGCGAGTAATGGCCTTAGCTACTTCATCCTGCCTACTTACTGGCCTGCTCAAGTTTGATGGTGACCATTAAACAGCTCCATCTACAAATCCAAATCTATTTTGTCACCAAATTTCTGCCAACGCCACAACTTTTCGGCGATAAGCAATCTTATAATGCAAAAATAGTATGATCACTCCACTAGGTTCAGTGCTCAATTATTCGTACCGCAAAGCTTCCACTGGATTGACGCTGGCGGCTTTTCGGGCGGGGAAAACGCCGGCTAACAAACCAATCAAAGTCAAGAGAGAAATAGATACAACAATTACCGAAGTGGATAAAAGCGGCCGCCCTAAAAACTCCATCGCGCCTTCCTGAACCGGCATCATCCACAAGAGCTTTATAATGCCGACTGAGACCAGAAACCCGATCAAACCGCCGCTGAAGGCAATCAGCAAAGACTCAAATATGAATTGGAAAATAATGTAGCTTCTCTTTGCCCCCACAGCCCGTTTGATGCCGATCTCGCGGGTGCGTTCCTTTGCCACAACAAACATGATGTTTGCCACGCCCACTCCGGCAATGATAAGCGTCATGCAGCCGATAACGGCAAGGAAGATGTTGATTCCTTTGAATATCTTCGCTCCTTCTTCTTCATTCTCAATAAAATTCCACATCGGCACCGCCCGTTCATCAGTGGGGTCGAACTGATATTTCTTACCCAGTACCCGTCGAATTTCCTGTTCCACATACATTCCATCCTTAGCCCGGGACGGTTTGACGATCATTTCATCCAGGTATTTATCCCCGTAAATACTTTGAAAAGTGGTAAATGGAATAATAGCGCGGCGATCATCAGGACCATTGTTCATTGAGGTTTGTAGTTTTTTGGGCATGGTTCCCACCACAGTGAAAGGCATACCGTCAATCTCTACTTTTTCGCCAATCGGGTCAGGACGTCCAAAAAGCTCTTTGGCAATTTCCCCGCCGAGGAAAACCACCCTTCGGCGTTCCTCTATGTCCTTGCCATTCAAGAATCGTCCGCCGGCGGCGTGGTATGTCCGTCTCAGAAATTCAAATTCCGGATACACGCCTTCCATGTGGGTGGAAGAAATCTTATCACCCACCTTTAAACGCGAATATCTTCCGAAGCCGGGCACTGCGACATCCACCTGGGGAATATTCTTTTCGATGACCCGGCAATCCTCTTCTTTCAGCAGAATGCGTCTGCCCACCGGTAATCCCTGCCACTTCTTTGTGGTTTGCCCGCCATATACGCGGATAATCCGGTCTCCGGCATTCAATAATCCTTCCCGCATACGGAAGGACAATCCTTCACCAAATGCCATTAATAGCGTTACCGCGATAATTCCCCATGAAATCGCAATCGTGGTAAGAAAGGCACGAGTCCTCTGGGACTTAATGTCCTGAAGAAATTCCCGCAAAAGCATTAGAATGTTCATTTTGACCTCTTTGAGCCTAGCTTGGTATTGCCGTTTCTTGCTACTGTTGTGTCTTCTGAACTCATCCCCTAAATCCCCTTCTCTTTTAAAGAGAAGGGGACTTGCAATGACTTATTAATCCAGCCAATACCCCCTCTCGTACTTAAGAGAGGGGTCAGGGGGTGAGTTCGATTACCCCTGAAACTAATCTAATCCCCTAAAACTGAGAATATATTTAATACCTCAAACAATCAACTACTTCCAGCTTGGATGCTTTGCGTGCGGGAAAAAACCCCGCCAGAAAACCGATACTGCCCAAAATGAGGACGGTGATCAATGCAACGCTTAAATTGAGTTCCGGGGTGCCAACCGCCTCTCTAAATCCTTCAATGGGGAGAGCTGAGACCAATTGAATAATCCCAGCTGCCAGAACAAAGCCGACCAGCGCACCCAAGCCGATCACCATGAAAGCCTCCAGCAGAAATTGTCCTAAAATGTGCCTGCTTTTGGCGCCGACCGAACGGCGAATTCCGATTTCTTTGGTTCGCTCCTGCACCACCACATACATAATGTTGGCTAAACCAATGCCGCCCACAATGAGAGTAATGACACCTATGATTCCCATAAAAATGTTAAATCCCAATGTGAAATAAAAAATGAACTCATCCAGTTCTGTGGTGTCCCAGATACCTAATGTTTCAGTGTCTTTAGGATCGAATTTGAATTTTTTTGCCAGAGCGGCGAAAAGTTGATCCTGTACTGATGATGAGAGGCGCGGATCACTGATCTGATAAACAAAATTATCAATGAATCTGTCGCCAAAAATTGACTTAAATGTGGTCATGGGGATAAAGGCGCGATCCCGGTCTCTCTGATTGTAGGATGAGGGCTGAGTTTTCTCCCTCATCACACCTACAACCAAAAAGGGTATTTCATCGATGTAAACATATTTGCCGATAGCGTCAGCTTTTTCTCCAAACAGAAAATCGCGCAGTCTGTTTCCCAGGAAAACCACCCTGCGCCTTTTTTCAATATCCGGATCGTTTAACCAACGCCCTCCCGGTTCAGGCCAGATGTTGCGCATCGGACCGTATTCAGGAATGATTCCGGTAACGTTGGGACGATTGATCTTATCTCCCAGCCTGACCGCCGATCCCCACCTGGAGAATTCCGGGCTTATTCTCTGTAGATCGTGGACCTCGCTTCGAATGTATTCGATATCGTCCTCATTCAAGCGGATGCTTCGTTCCCGCCCATAACCCTGGTAGGGGATGCTGGTGCGCCCTGGCCACACAATGGCAATACCTTCTCCCAGACCGTGCATATTTTTGCTCATCTGTTTTTGAACGCCCATACCGAAAGCAAGCAGCAAAATGACCGTCATCGTTCCCCAGATGATGCCGAACATGGTCATCGCCGTTCTGGCTTTGTATTCGCGCAGGTAGAAGGAGATTTCCCTCAGATCATCAAACAGCTTTTTCATTTGGTTGTCCGGTTAAAACGGATGGCAAAATTCATTTTGCTTCATTCAGGCGAAATAAATTTCGCACTCGGTTAAGTAATGTCCTTAACCTCCTTCTCTAATACCACTTCGTCTTCTTTGAGTCCCTCAAGTACTTCGATTAAAATCGCATCGCTCAAGCCGGTTTTGATATAGCGCTCCTCAGAACCCTCTTCGCCGACCGGCATCCTTACAAACGCCGAATCATTGCGAAAGGTAACCACCCGTTCCGGGATGGCCAGCACGCTGTCCCTTCTGGCAATGATAATGTGAGCGTTTGCTGAATAGCCGGCCCGGAGCACGGTATTATTGGTCTCATCAATTTTAATCTCTACCGGAAAAACGGTGGTGTTATCTTTTTTCTTGGCTTTCAATGAAATAAGCGTCACATGGCCGGTGATGGTGTCTCCGGGCAAAGCGCCCACCTGAAGTTCACATGTCATGCCTTCCTTTATTTTGCCCACATCGATTTCATCAACCGTGCCTTTAAAAATGAGGTTTTCCATATCTGCCATGCGCATTAAGGCAGTTCCGGGCTGATAGGAAGTCAGCGGCACCACCGGATCGCCAAGGTACACATTTTTCTCCAGAATGAATCCGGTGAGGGGCGCCTTAACCACTGTCTCAATATTGGTATTGGCAATTTTTATCTTGCCCTTTTCGAGGAGATCAAGCTGTTCTTTTGAGATCTGGTGGCGCAATTTTGCTTCCTCATAGCGCTGCTCTAATTCCTCGAACTGATGATCTGATATCAGGCCGCCGGATTTGAGTTGTTTATTCCGCTCCAATTCTTTTGCCAGCGTTTCCAATTCAATGGTTGCCATTTCCACATCCCGTTTGGCCTGGGCTAACTCCAAAGGTGTGGGATCGGGCTTCACCTCCAGCAGCGGGTCTCCCGCTTTCACAAAATCACCCACGTCCGCATATAATTTGCCCACCACGCCAGACACTTTCGCCTTCACCTCGATTTCATTAACCGGCTCAATGGAGCCCACTGCAAGCGCCTTATCCACAATATTCTGTCGTTTAACCGTAACCGTTTTGCGTTCATTCTCTTTTTCGGAGGAATTACCCGACAGGAAAACGAACGCGAAGATTACCACTACCAGAACCGCAACCGACCACAGCAGCCATTTTTTCGATCTTTTTTTCATTTGATTTAAGCCTCCAAAAGTTTACCCGAAATACTTCACCGGGGCTAAAGAAAGATTCAGACGCAAACCGATAAAGTTTACGATTTTCCTGTGGGAATCGTTACAGGGTTTTTTAAATTAAGGCAAAAGTAAAAAGTAAGACAGCCCTGTTGATAGTTTACTGCTTCCGGAGATTGGCAAAAGGGAAGGGGTAACCTCGATCATTTCTTGCGGTAGTTTCGATTTGGGGGGTAGGGAAATGGCCCAAAAGCGGCTTTATTCTTCCCCCAAAGAGTCGTAAATATGTTGATCAGGGTGACAGACATTCTCTGATGTCATGCTGTTCCGATGGACTCTCCATAGAAGTCCTTCGGACCTTCGGAGAACTAAATTCAGTCTGATGTCATGCTGAACCATCGATCAGGTTTATTCGAATTTTATTTTGTAAATCAATCATGCTTTATTAAGTCCTAAAATTTACATATATTCTCCATAACGCTTCATTCATGTTTCAGTAAAAAGCAGGAGGAGTGAGAAATGGTACAATATTCCAAACACGATATTTCCGGATTGATGTTCATTTATCTTTTGCTTCTTACAATTTTTATACTTCCTTCTTTCGGAGATACCTATACCGATAACTTCGACACCGGAATCGACACCACATACTGGATGATTTTCTCCAATGATACATTATACAGCGTTGATGATACACAGGGAGATATCCGCTTTTCAAGATCCCCCGGCGGCAATCATGTTCTTAATGTTGTATATCTGCGGTTCATTCCTGTTGTAAAGGGTGATTTTGACGTCACGGTAGACTTTTCCAACGCTTAT
>WOR8_10001098_pt1 | contig 39747 bp, 47 predicted proteins | sample DeeMarSeWOR38_10_FD_19890 | JGI IMG/M metagenome (IMG submission 19890) | reverse complement strand
GAAGACTACGACGTTGATAGGCTGGGTGTGGAAGCGCAGTAATGTGTGAAGCTAACCAGTACTAATTGCCCGTGAGGCTTGACCATATAACACCGAAACAGTTGGTGTTGCTGGCAAGCAGACGCAACAACCCAATGCCTTGCATCTAACCGAATCTGGAAATTGGGGTCGAAACAGGTAACTTCGACCCCGGTTTTCAAACCAGTTTGCCTGGCGGCATTAGCGAGTGGGAACCACCCGATCCCATCCCGAACTCGGAAGTGAAACTGCTCAGCGCCGATGATAGTGTGGGAGTTCCCATGTGAAAGTAGGTCACTGCCAGGCTTTTAATTCAAAACCCCCGAAACCTTCCGGTGCCGGGGGTTTTTTTATGCGTTGTGCTCGACGGGTGGCAGACGCCGGTTGCTTCAGTTATTGTGGCCATGTGCAGAATCGCACTTGAAAAACCAGCCCGTGATTATGTAGTTTTGTAGCATTACTGATCCGGAGAGTTGTCATGCCCAGCTATGATTATCGTTGTAATGCCAATGACCGCGTAGTCGAGGTGAGTCATCGAATGAGCGAGAGACTTTCAACCTGGGGCGAATTATGTGCGGCTGCCGGCATTGATCCGGGGGATACCGACCCGGCCACGCCGGTCGATCGCCTGATCACGGGCGGCCAGATCGTGCGCAGTTCCAGTCTTGGCGATGCTGCAGCACCGGCGTGCAGCAGCGGTCCCTGTTGTGGCGGGGGCATGTGCGGGCTGGATTAGCCTCCGATTGCCTCGAGGCTGTCACGGGCAATTTCCCTGACACCCGCGTCATCATCCGCCAGTAACGGCCGGATGTACCCGGCGGCCCTTGCGTCACCGCTCAGTGACAGGTAATGGCAGGCATCGCCGCGGATATGGGCATCGGCGTGATGCGTCAGATCTGCCAGACGATCAACAATCCCCCGCAGCAGATCGCTGCCCTGCAGGTCCTCCATGATGGCGCTGATGCCAATGCGCGTGTTGAGTTGTGTGTCCGTATCAGCGAAGAGTTCGACCAGGGCGTTGATATTGCCCTGCCCGGCGGTAACCAGTTCCAGCGCCTGGGCGATCCGGCCGCTGCCCAGCAGTTCGTCAAGCCATTTAGTCAGGCCGGCTGTCGAGCCGGCCTTTTCGGCCCATTCACGCAGTTCACCGATAGATCTCAGTCCCTCGAGTTCGTATGGACCGATCCGGACCCAGGGGACCGTGCGCACACCTAACTCCCTGGCAAGCTTCGGGTTTTCCTCGATATTCCAGGTTTCCAGATTGCCGATGTGGCCGGATTCCTGCAGTTCCTGCAGGGATTTCAGGACGGTCGGGCAATAGGGGCAATGTGTGCCTTTCAGCATCAGGGCATCGGGCGGTGATTTCTTGTTATCCATGTCCTTGTGTATTCTTGGCAAGACCAGTCGCATGTGTATGACTGCTGACTGCAGGATAGGCGATACCGTTATTGATGAAAACAGGATAAACAACGATGTTTGGTGCGGGAAGAAAAACCACCATGCCGGAACTGCATGAGGTGCTGCCGGGGCGGGAACGAAAAATGCCGGTTGCGGACAGACACTATGTTAATGCAAACCGGCTACAGCCACCGTTCCCCGAAGGGCTCGAAACCGCGATGTTCGGGCTTGGCTGCTTCTGGGGCGCGGAACGCAGATTCTGGCAGACCGCGGGCGTGTACAGTACGGCCGTTGGCTATGCGGGCGGCGTTACCCCCAATCCTCTGTACGAGGAAGTCTGCAGCGGGATGACCGGGCACAACGAGGTTGTCATGGTGATCTACGACCCGTCAAAAGTTTCCTACGACGAACTGCTGAGCTTGTTCTGGGAATCGCATGATCCGACCCAGGGTATGCGGCAGGGCAATGACGTTGGCACCCAGTACCGCTCCGGCATCTATACGTTTAACGAGGCGCAGCAGGCAGCGGCGCTGGCTTCACGCGATCGCTACCAGCAACGGCTTGCAGAGAACGGATATCCCGCAATCAGTACGGAGATCATGGAAGCCCCCGCGTTTTACTATGCGGAAGACTATCACCAGCAGTATCTGGCAAAGAATCCCGGGGGCTATTGTGGCCTGGGTGGCACCGGTGTGAGCTGTGAGTGAATAACGGCCAATTGTCCATGAACCGTTTCGGCTATGGACCAGTCTGGCTGCAGGGTTGATTTGCTGTCTGTTCGTACCCATATAATCTATGAAACAGACTACTGCAAGGAGTTACAGACATGCTCGCAGGTATCGTATTAATTCTGGCCGGAGTGCTTCTGGTTGTTTTTCCGCCGTTGTTGTCCATCATCGTTGCAGCCTTCCTGATATTTGCCGGTGTGTTGGCAATCTCGATTGCGCGCTACAACCGCAAGTACCAGCGCCATTTCGAGAACCCGACAGTCGAGTTCTTCTTCCGCTACTGAGCGCCTGGCGAATGTAACGGGCAGGGGAAGGTTGCAGCAGGGCGCTGCATCACCTCGCTGTGCCGTGCGCAGAGGGTGTTTATGCGCCTGTGTCAGCCAGCGGGTCCCCAGAGTTCCTCGAGGCGTTTGTCCCGACCACAGCCATAGCGGTAGAACTTGTAGCGCACCGGGTTCTTTTGATAGTAGTCCTGGTGGTAGTCCTCGGCGGGATAAAATACGGTCGCCCGGGATATTCCGGTGACGATGTCACCGTCGAACGGTTTGAGCTCCAGCAGGGCCTGTTTTGACATTTCGGCGAGCTGCTTCTGTTGTTCGTCATGGTAGTAGATCTCGCTGCGGTACTGGTTACCCTTGTCGCAGAACTGGCCATGCGGATCGGTCGGATCAATGTTGCGCCAGTAGACATCCAGCAGGTCAGCGTAGCCGATCTTTTCAGGATCAAACACGATCTGTACCGCCTCGGCATGTCCTGTGCCACCGCGGGAAACTTCCTTGTATGTGGGGTTCTGCTTGTGGCCACCGGTATAGCCGGATGTGGTCGATATCACGCCATCCAGTGCATCAAAGGGGGGCTCCATGCACCAGAAACAGCCACCGGCAAAGGTGGCCGTGGCGTAGTGGTCCTCGTTCCCGGCCATGACGTTGCCGGTGATCAGGGAGGCGGCAAGCAGGCAGAACAGTGCGTACAGGCGTCTGGATTTCATCTGGCGTTCCTGTTGTCAGGTGGTGGCAGAGGATATGGACAATGGCCGGGGGCTATTGTTTCACTATAGTTCATTCTCTTTGAAATTCATGTTGTTGCACGCGCATTCAATGCTTCCCTGCCTGCCGCCGATACGGTTTGTACAGCCACAGCGAGATGCGGGAGGCAGGTGTTATGCGAAACAGCAATGTTGCAGCACAGGAACCCGAAACTCATTACCCGACCCCGCGAGAGGCCGGAGTGAGGATACCATCGCATCTGAAGGCAGATGTGTTCTGCAGCGGTTTCAGGCACGGCCTGATGGGCGGGCAGCTCAATCGGGGCGAGCACATGCGATTGTCTTTCCGCGAGGGATTTCGTGCATCGAGGCTGTATCTTCGCGAAGTACGCCGGATCCGGGGTGTCCTGGAGTTTCCGGCCCGCTGGAAGGTGCGCATGAGCGCTGTCTGAAAGCTCCCTGACGCGCCAGACATTTCTCGACAGTTGCCGTGTGCGGTGCATGCGCCTGCTGAATGGTGTATACAACTGCTTGTGTGTATGGTGACTGAACAGGCGGTTGGTGGCGTGACATTCTTTTTTCCCGTAATCATCGGTTACACAAACAAACTGTTCTGTCCATCGGCAGGAAAGACTCGTCGTGTCTCCCGGTTGTGCCGCTGGCCGGAAACACCCTCTCCGGAGTTTGCGGCGCATGTGAACCGGGGTTGTTTCACCGGCTGCATGCTGTCCGGTGAAGCTGGCCTGTACCACGATGCTTAGAAAACTGGCTGGCAGCCGATCGCAGGTCGGGCTGTTTCTTGGCCCGGTGCTGTTCCTGATCTTTTTGCTGCTGCCATTGCCCGAGGGCATGTCGTCACAGGGCATGCACGTGGCGGCAGTCGCTGTGTTGATGGCGGTATGGTGGCTTAGCGAGGCAATACCGATCCCGGCAACGGCGCTCCTGCCGGTTGCCCTGTTTCCATTGCTGGATATCATGGCTGGCAGCGATGTTACTCGCTCCTATGCCAATCACCTGATCTACCTGTTCCTAGGCGGGTTCCTTATTGCGGTCACAATGCAGAAATGGAACCTGCACCACAGGATTGCACTCCACACGATTCGCATGGTCGGTGTGACGCCGGACCGGATTATGCTGGGCTTTATGCTGGCAACCGCTTTTCTGTCGATGTGGATCAGCAACACGGCCACAACCATGATGATGATGACCATTGGTGTTGCGGTGCTGGACGAGATCGGTGCCGATATCCGGCAGGCGGGTGGCGAGGCCGATACCCGTCCGGGCCGTTTTGTCTTCGGCACTGCATTGATGCTGGGTATAGGCTACGCGGCTTCCATAGGCGGCGTGGCAACCCTGATCGGTACGCCGCCCAATGCCATTTTTGCCGGGGTTGTGGAAAAAACCTACGGTTACAGCATCAGCTTTACCGAGTGGATGGCCTTTGGTCTGCCGCTTTCGCTCGTCATGCTGGGGATTACCTGGTTCTACCTGGCACGAATTGTTTTTCGCAGCGAGATCGCTCAGGTGCCAGGCGGCAAGTCGACCATCAGCCGGCAGCTTGCCGAACTCGGGCCGATGACGCGGGAAGAAAAACGCGTGGCTGCGGTATTTGTTACCGTGGCGATGTTGTGGATTCTGCGCGGGCTGCTGAAGCCCGAGGGCCTGGAGAATGTCGAGGACTCGACCATAGCTATACTGGGCGCGTTGTTGTTGTTTGTGATACCTGTGAACCTGAAAGAACGCCGGTTTCTGCTGGACTGGCAAACAGCCGTGCAGATCCCCTGGGACATCATCGTGCTGTTCGGCGGCGGGTTCGCGCTGGCCCAGGGGTTCAGTGAATCCGGACTTACCGTCTGGCTGGCCGCCCAGCTGTCGGTACTGGAGGGTGTCAGCATGGCGGTAATCATCGTGGCAGTAGTGCTGCTGGTGATATACCTGACCGAGCTGACTTCAAATACAGCAACAGCATCACTCATATTGCCGGTGATGGGGGCGCTGGCGTCCGCCATCGGGGTGCATCCCTTCGGCCTGATGGTCGCAGCGGTGGTCGCCGCGTCACTTGCGTTCATGCTTCCGGTGGCAACCCCGCCAAATGCGATTGTTTTCAGCAGTCGCTATGTCACCATGATGCAGATGTTCCGGGCCGGCGCCTGGCTGAACCTGATCGGGGTGGCGCTGGTCAGCGGGTTTGTCTATTTCCTGCTGCCGCTGGTATGGGGATTCAGTCTCGAGGACGGTGCCGGTCTTATTCCTTGACCTTGGCCAGTACGTGGACGTGGAAGGAAATCTGCTCGAGGAAGGCCTGCGTGTCGCGGGCACCGGCGGCTATGTTGACGCGGACCCGGCAATCGGATTTGTCATACTCGCCGGCGGCACCGAAGATCTGCCAGCCGGCAAAACTTGCCACGCCATCGGTACGCGAGCCCGCAAGCGAGGCCGTAGCGACCACCTTGATAACCTCTTCGCCGGCATCGCAATCGTACTTGCGGCCAATATCGAAGCAGACGATCTCCAGAGACCAGCGCGGGTGTGGCAGACCACCGCAGAGCTCAACTTCCGCCATGCCGCTGTAGATAAACAGGCGGTTGGCACCATCCGGCCCGTCCACGTTGACCTCCATTTCCTGCATGTTGGTCAGACGGTTGGGTGTGATGATGTTGGAATAGTCCATGCTGGTTCTCCTGATATTCTGATTATCCTGTGCTAGCGTCCATATTGGACGACACTTGGCCTGATAAGGCAAGGGCGCAGGGAGTTCTCCCGCCAGCTCAGTCGGTCTGGTTGCGGTTTAGCGGCTGCGGGAACGGCGTGACGGTGCCCTGGTGACCGTCTGTCGCAATGATCTTGTTGGCGCCCTCGCGCTCCACTTCATCAATGCGTATTACCGACTGTAGCGGTATATAGGTGCGGGTAACGCCATCGAACTCCGATTTCAGCCGCTCCTCGGCAGGATCGACCACCACGCCGCTGCGTTCGCCGAAGATAATATCCTTGACCTCGACAAAGGCATACAGGTTGCTCTGGTGGACTTCACGTGCATGAAGTTCGTAGATATCACCCTGGTTGTAAAAGGCGATGCGGTAAATCTTGCTTTCAGTCATCAGGATGTTCTTGCTCGCGTTCCTGCTCAGGCCTGTACCAGGTGATCAAGCTTGTCTTCCATGTGCAGCTCTGTGAGTTCGCTGAAGCCGCCAATGCACTCGCCGTCGATCACGATCTGCGGTACCGTGCGTGCGCCGTTGGTGACTTCGACGAATTCACGGCGTGCCGAGTGGTCAATATCAATGCGGATTTCCTCGAATGGAATCTGCCATTTGCACAGCAGTGTCTTGGCCTTGTCGCAGATCGGGCATACACCGGTGCTATAGACTTTTACTCTGGACATGTCGGTTCGGCGTCCTGGTTGATATCGGCTTATGCGTACATTATATCGGTACCGGCGCAGGATGGATAACGCCATATAAATAAATAACTTGCACTATGGAATGCGGTTTGCCCGCTGTTTTTTCCGTCGCCGGATGGCCTGAACTGTTTTACCGTGGTAATTCCGTAACCGGCACTGTCGTGCAGGGGCGGCATCAATCCGGCAAATTACGCAGGCATGGTGTGAACCGACCGACCGGCCGCGGCAGGCTGTGCTTATTGTCATGTACTGACCGCGACGGTAGAGTGCATATTTGCACAGGCTAGACTCACGTTTCGCGAAGGAAAGCCATCCTTGAATAACCAGACAGATGACGTCGCTGAGGATGAAGATCGCGGTAAGGTTGTTGCTGCTGTTGATCTTGGCTCCAACAGTTTTCACATGATTGTTGCGCGCCTGGAGGGCGGCGTCATGCGGGTCGTTGACCGGCACCGTGAAATGGTCCGCCTTGCAGACGGGCTTGATGCGCGTCACATGTTGTCTATCGATGCGCAGTGGCGTGCGCTGGCCTGTCTTAGACGATTTGGCCAGCGTCTGCGTGAACTGGACTCCGGGAGTGTCCGCGCCGTCGGCACCAATACCTTTCGCGCCGCAGACAACGCGTCAGAGTTCATCGGGCAGGCGGAACAGGCGCTGGGTCACCCCATTGACATTATTTCCGGCGTGGAAGAGGCGCGTCTTATCTATCTTGGTGTCGCGAGTTCCATGCAGGGCAGTGACGGGCGCCGACTGGTCGTTGATATCGGCGGCGGCAGTACCGAGCTGATTATCGGTGATGCGCTGGTAACGCAGCAGATGAACAGCTTCTACATGGGTTGTGTCAGCCTCAGCCAGCGGTACTTCCCCGGGGGCAAGATTACCGAAAAAGGCATGCTTGACGCCGAAATGGCTGCCAAGCAGGAACTGGAGCCGGTGGAATACCTGTACCGTTCTGCGCACTGGGACGAGGCGCTGGGCGCCTCGGGTACCATCAAGGCCGCTGCCAGTATTGCGCTGGAAAATGGCTGGTGTGATGTGGAGAAGACCATTACCCGGCAGGCCCTCAAGCAGGTGCGCAATGCCCTGCTCGAATCGGGTCATGTCGATACCCTGAAACTCAAGGGCCTGTCCGACGAGCGCAAACCGGTCATACCCGGCGGCATTGCGGTACTGCGTGCAGTATTCAGTGTGCTCAATGTCGAAACCATGCGGGTTTCCTCCGGGGCGCTGCGCGAAGGCTTGCTGTATGACCTCGTCGGGCGCATGCGGCATGAGGATGTGCGCGAACAGAGTGTGCAGGCGCTGGCGAATCGTTGCGGGGTTGACGAGGCGCAGGCCGGGCGCGTGCGCAACACCGCGCTGATGCTGCATGGCTTGGTCGCCAGGGCCTGGAAGCTGGGCGATGAGGAACTGGAGCACATGCTGGGCTGGTCTGCCGTGCTGCACGAATGCGGCATGATGGTGGCGTATAACCAGTACCACAAGCACGGCAAGTACATCATTCAGAACGCCAATCTCGGTGGTTTTTCCCAGCAGGAGCAGCTGCTGCTGGCAGTGCTGGTGCGCGCCCATCGGCGCAAGTTCCCTGTGGAGGACATCAATGCGCTGCCCGAGCGCTGGAAAAAACAGGCCACCCGTCTGGCCATTCTGCTGAGGATTGCCGTGACCCTGAACCGCGGCCGCAGCGACGTGCAGCTGCCGGATTTAACGGTCAGTGTCGGCAAGAGCAAAATCGGCATGAATATCCCGGAGTCCTGGCTGGACTTTCACCCGCTGACCAGGGCTGATCTTGCCTCGGAGGCTGACTACCTGGCTGCGATCGGCTACAAACTGGCGTTTACCTGACGACGTCACCGGCCCGGTGCCAAACCCCCGCCTGATTGATTTATCGGGATTACGGATATACCGGGCAGTGTCAGCGTTTCTCGCTGTCTGATGACAGGTCTGCCGATGTGCCTGGCAGCACTGACACTAATGCTGCCGGCTGACTGCATGGGGGCAAAAACTGACCCTGTGCGTGTCGTAGCCGGTGACTTTGGCACATCGTTGAGCCGGAAAAATGACGCTTCAGGTGGCTACTGGATCGTCGACATGCAGGCGCAAAGCTGCTTTCGGACCAGTTCCATTAGCTGCTCAAGGGTCAGGTTCTGTGGTACCTGCTGCACATTGGAGAACCAGATATTTTCCACCTGGCTGGAATTTTCTATAGAATTTTCAGAAACTAAGGGCCATCCAACAAATACGCCCTGTTGACCGTCTTCCAGTCCGACCGTGACGAGCTGCAATGCTAGGGTTTTCATGGCAAAACCTCCGTTGTTCCCCCGCTACCAAACGGCGCAGCGGGTGATCTGCTGGGCTCGGCTATAACCATGCATCTAGTGTGCCATTTGTGGCGTGACAGGGGTCAGGTCTGCTGGTGGTTGGACAGGCGGCGCCAGATGTAGCCGGTCGGATTGTCACTGCCGGTGCAGATAAAGTTCAGTGCACTGAAATTCTTCGATGTCCAGCGCATGTGCTCTTCGGCGCCGTGCCGGCCACAGAACAGCAGCTGGTCTTCCGGCTGCAGCACTGTCTCGTTGCCGGGAGCCAGGACGCCCTCATGGCGACGCTTGAGCAGCAAGGGCACGCAGGGCAGGGCGAGCGCCACGTCCCGCGGGTCGGTGCAGAGCATGCCCAGACTGATGGCGCAGACCTTTTCCAGCATTTCCATAATGGCCGGTGTTTCCTCGCGCGAGATGGTGATGGTCCAGGAGTCCGGCGGTCGGTCGGTCAGCACACCGGCAACACGGCTCACCAGCAGGTTGGCCCAGCTATCGTTCTCCTGCCTGGCAAGATTCAGGAAGTCCGACAGCAGCGGGGTGGTCAGTAAATCGACGATACGCTGTCCGATAATGGTGCCGGTCTGCATGGTCAGGTCGATATCTGCTGCCCTGAAGATGGCATTGTTGCCGCGTACGTTCTGGCGGGCCACGGTGAAAAGCTGCGGGTTGAGGTCAAGCGCCGTCATGATAATGGACAGGTTATTGGCGTCATCGTCCGTGCCGGCAATAATGCCGACGGCATTTTCAATGTTGGCCTCATGCAGCGTGATGGCTTCCGTGCCGCGGCCCGCAACCGCGCTTTCCGGCGCGCCGGTTCCCTCGACATCGAACTCGATGACGGTGGTGCGCACGGCTTCGTAGGATATGCTCTTCTGTACCGCCTTGCCGAAGCGCCCGTAGCCGCACAGGATCCACTCGCCTTTCGGGGGTCTGCTGAAGTCGGTCAGCGGAGCTTCCCGCAGGCTGGTCATCCATTCGTAGAGCAGGTACATGCTGGGTGACTGGAACATCATCGCGAAGCGTTCGGCAAAGGTATCGTACGGGTTGATGATGTGATCCGTGCCGAATGAGGCCATATTGGCCTCGGAGTCGTGCGACTCGGACCGGCAGATGACCTGCAGGTCCGGTGCCAGCAGCTTGCTGGAAATGGCAATGGTCAGGTTGATGTGGTCATCATCGGTCAGGGCGATGACGCCGGCACAATGCCGATGCTTGAGTCCGGCGGCGAGCAGCGCCGATGAATCCACAGCATCGGCGCACAGGCCGGGTACGTGAACAGGCAGGTCCTCCAGTGCCAGTGCGAGCAGCCGCGACTCCTTTTTTTCGACAACGACACAGCGGATGTGGCGCTTGGCCAGTTCGCGTACCAGCAATTCGCCGGCGTCGCCGAGACCGCAGACGAGATAGAAAGTCTCGTTGATGCCGCGAACGTGGCGCGTGAACAGCGTGTAACGCAGTACCTGCCGGAAGCCGGCATCCTGGAACAGCGTGAACAGGGCGCCGATTGCATAGAGCCATGCGATCACGGTCGTGTACATGGCGATCATGGTCCAGAATCGCTGTGCGTCGGTAAACGTATAGGGGATTTCACCGTAGCCGATGGTGGAGCCCGTGAAGCTTACGAAGTAGAAGGCATGGAAGAAATCCATGCGCCACGGATTGCCCTGGTCATCCACCCCCGGGATCAGCACCAGGCCGAGAATCGAGACAGCATAGGCGAGGATGACCACGATAAGCGGCAGCCGCATCCGCCGCAGTAACAGGTAGATAACGTTTTGCATGGCCCTGCCGGCGGCTCAGCGCCGGAACATCACAGTCTCTGTTACCAGGATGATGACGGAGGTCATGTTGGCCAGCAGCGCACCACCGGACAGTGAGACAATACTGGACATGACCATCGGGGTAAGGCCGGTTTCCGTCGCGTAGACGAAGATGCCCCAGACGATGACTGCCGCGATCAGCTGCAGGTCGGCAACCAGGCTGGTCGCCAGCAGGACGGCACCGATATGGGCACGGTCACCGAATTTCATGATGGTGGCAATCAGGCTGACTACCAGGGCTGCGAACAGCTCGTAGACGTTGTGGTGGTGGGGGTTGTCCAGCTCGCCGATAAAGAAGCCGAAGTTCAGTGTCAGGGCCAGCACGATGAAGAACGCGAAGAAGACCTTCTCCAGATTCATTATGAAACCTCCTGTGGTTGAGCCGGCAGGCCTGTTTTGAAGCGACCCCGGTAAACGTAGCAGAGGCCCGGTCGCATAACAAATCACGCTGGCCGGGTTTGCTTATATCGGGCGCAGGTAGAACAATAAGGTATCAGGGGATGCCGGGCAGCAGCCAGATGATTTCCGCAATGGATGACAGCAGGCAGGACGAGGTATTGCGGCAGCGGGTCGGCAAGGTCCATCTGCAGCAGCGGCTCGGCATCGAGCAGGACTACGAGCGCAGGGTCTTCGGCCAGGGACGCAATTTTTTCCATATCGAGAACTGGTACTCCGTCCACTCGGTTATCAGGAACGGCCTGCGATTGTTCCTGTTGCACAGTCGCGGCAGGCGCAATGCGCGTGATATCCGGGTGTGCCGCAACGACGTCTACCTGCCAGGCCTGCCCGAAACCTTCGCCGGTTACTGCATTCTGCAGATATCCGACATGCACCTGGACATGGCGCCGGATTTCCCGCATGCCCTGATCGCGGCAGTGCGTGGGGTCGACTACGATCTGTGTGTCATTACCGGCGATTTTCGCGCCAACACCTTCGGTCCCTGGGAGCCTGCCGTTGACGGTATGCGACAGGTGAGGGTGCAGTTGCGTGGTGATGTCTACGGCATACTGGGCAACCATGACACCATCCGTATGGTGCCGGCGCTGGAGGCCATGGACATCAGAATGCTGCTCAATGAGCAGGTCGTCATCAGGCGCGGCGACGACGCTATCTACCTGGCCGGTATCGACGATCCCCACTATTATCGTGCGGATAACCTGGAAAAGGCGGCAGATCCGATTCCGGAAGAGGCTGTGTCAATTCTGCTGACCCATTCGCCGGAGATTTACCGGCATGCGGCACATGCCGACTTCGATCTGCTGCTTTGCGGGCATACCCATGGCGGGCAGATCTGTCTGCCCGGGGGGCTGCCGGTAATGTGCAACGCCCGCTGCCCCCGTGCCTTCTGTCGCGGTGCCTGGCAATACGAGGGGCTGCAGGGCTATACCTCCGCCGGTTCCGGTTCCTGCGTTGTCGATGTCCGGCTCAACTGCCCGCCCGAGATCACGCTGCATCGCCTCTATCCCGCCACCACGAATAAAGCCAGTCGATAATCCCGAATACCAGCACGGCGACCAGCATTTCGCTGTTGTTCATGCCCAGCACCGGTTGCATGACCAGCAGTGGCAGCAGTGTTTCCGGCAACTGGTCGAGCAGGGGCGCGGACCGGCTGGTGGCGATGCCACAGCAGCCCGAATGCGCCCCCCTGCAGCGGGGCCAGTCCGAACAGCGGGGCAGCGAGGGCGGTGGCGAGTATGCTGCCGGTCAATCCCCTGACGGTCTTGGCGGGGCCAAGCAGCGGCCGGCCATCGGCAAGGCGCCGGTTGCCGTCGAGCGGGGTGTCCAGCCAGCTGCCGAGCAGTTCGCTGAGAAGCAGTGGCGTGCCATTGGCAACCACCAGTAACAGTATCAGTTCACAGACGGTCTTCAGTTCCATCCGGGCGTCCTGGCTGCGGTATACAGACTAGGGTAGCGGCTGTTCATGAAGGATGGTATCCGTTTGCGGCTGATAGGGGCTTTCGCCATCGGACAGGCAAAAAAAACCCGCTCGAGAGCGGGAGAAAAGGAGGTTTGATTCAGGCTAGTTTTCGAATATCAATTTCTGCATGGCTGTCAGGTGTTGGCGCTGGCACTGAATCCATTCCGTCAGGGTCGCATCACCGGGGGCAACTCGCTGAACTTCATCGATACGGCGATGCGCCTCCTCGAAACGCTGTGCCTGCTCAATCCTGTCCAGGCCGTGCAGTTCTTCCACATCAATGGAAATGTTCTCCAAGGCAAGCGCACCTCTCTACATGACCAATGATGATTACCATTACGCCCGTGGCTCGCGGGACTGTCAACCACAATAGATTGACGGCTTTTCCGGGGGTGAATAGCAAAAAAAGGCCAGGTTGCTGATATTGCTTGTATATCGATTTTGGCTAATTTTTCTATATTCGAATTCCGCCAGATGAATTTTTTCTCCGTGACGCCGGGTGCCCGGGTCTATAGTGTCTGCTGGAGTTGTTGACTGGTTGCATGTGCTTGAAATTATGAGAAATATGGTCGCTATCCACGAATGGCATCATGCCCCGTCTACCTGGCCGGTCAGGCCAGGCATATAACCAGATTTATAGGAAATTCAACTAACAATATGTAATAAAAGAGATATATCCCATGTGCACTCTAATGCAAAATATTATTAAATAATTGCTTGCTTATTTAAGTGAATGCTTATATTATCTTCTCCGTACTACAAAACATGTTTTTTATTTTGACTAACATTCTTGGAGAACTGATATGAAAACAGTTGCTACTTTGATTTCTGCTGCCACTCTGGTGATTGCATCCACCTCTGCTTCTGCATGGTGGGGCGGCGGTCCCGGTGGTTATGGTAACGAGTGGGGTCCCTTCGACGGTGACGGCTTTGGTGACTTCAACATGAGCATGAGCGGTGGCGGTCGTGGCCACGGTTATGGTCGCGGCTACGGCTATGGCTACGGCTATCCCTATGGCGGCTACGGCTACCCGTATGGTGGTTATGGCTACGGTGCTCCTTACGGCTACGGTGCTCCTTACGGCTACGGCGCTCCTTACGGTGCCCCGGTTGCCCCGGCTGCCCCGGCTGCCCAGGCCCAGTAAGTAACCCTTACTTAGCCAGAAAAGCCAAACGGGGGCGGCCCACCAGGGTCACCCCCGTTTTTTTTTATTTGCCGGCCGAAAATCTAACTGATGGGGTGTCTCAGGGTCGCCTGTGGCAAACCGTGGCGAAGAGCCTGAATCCATGCGACACGGCCTGTTTTATGGATTCCGGTTTTCCGGGGGAGAGGACTGCCCGCAGCTGCGGTCAGACCTGAAATTGTCAAACCTGCTGCAGACGAGGTGAAGCAATGAAAAAGGGATTAATGGCATTTTTACTGATCGCTGCCAGCCTGTTCGGCCAGGCGGCTCGTGCTGACGTGCTGGTGCTGGTGCACGGTTACCTGAGCGGTCCGCAATCCTGGGATGCCAGCGGTGTCACTGCGGTGCTGCAGCGTTCTGGCTGGCGGCATGCCGGTGTCTACCTGGCGGGTCCGTCAGGTGTCTACCTGATGCCGGCGCCTGTCGGCAAGTCTGACAACACCTACTATACCGTTGACCTGCCATCAGAGGCGCCGGTTGTGGTCCAGGTCTTCCAGCTGCGTGAAATGCTGGCTGCCATCAACCGGTCGCATGGCGGTGAACCGGTCTACATCGTCGGGCATTCTGCCGGCGGGGTTGTCGCGCGTGCGGCGCTGGTCAATGCCAGCATCGGAAGCGTCAAGGGCCTGATTACCATCGCCAGCCCGCACCTCGGCACCTACCGTGCCGAGCAGGCTCTGGATGCCACGGATATCCCGTTCCCGTTCTCGATGCTGACCGATATGTTCGGCGGCGAAATCTACGATACGGCCAGGCGCTCACGCAGCCTGTACGTTGACCTTGTACGTCCCCGTCCAGGGTCGATGCTGTTCTGGCTGAACAGCCAGCCGCACCCGGACATTCTTTACTTCTCGATTGTGCGCGGGCAGGAGTCTGTGGCGATGGGTGATTTTGTCGTGCCAGGATACAGTCAGGACATGAACAATGTTCCGGTCCTGCAGGGCCGTTCAGTACGCATCTCGATTCCCCGCGAACACGGTCTCGACGTACTCGATGGTGGCGTGATCGTAAACCTGCTGTCTGAGCTGGGCTGACCAGCCAGGGGCAAGTCGTTCAGTTGAGTCCGCGACTGCATTTGCGGAGCAGGATGATGTACATATCATCCTCTTCCATGCTCAGCAGCATGGTAGTGCCGCTGAGTTCGCAGTAGATGCGGAAATCAGACAGGGCGCAGCGATCTGTGGTCGTTACCATCAGCACGTCGCCCGGTTGCATGTCATGCAGGGCGTGCCGTGTCCGCAGGACCGGAACCGGCTCGTTCAGCCCGCGCAGATCCAGTTCCCGGTTTTATCAGTGTTTCCATGACATTATTCCCGTGGCAGCGTTTGCGCCCAAAATCTTCAGCTGTTGCAGTGCCTGCAGCTCAAGGTTGCAGAACGGACACCAGCCGCCACGGTAGAAGCTCAGTATCACCGGCCCGCGCGACAGGGGGCCGTGGAGATTGACGTGCTGGCCGGTGGCATTCGGCAGGGTGAAATCCGGTGTCGTGTCACCCGTGTTGACGGCATTGGCGGCGACATCCGAGGCCTGCAATGTTGAAAGCTCTCTCCGACCGTCTGTTTCTCATCGTCCGGCAGGCCGCTGATAAAATCCTGCACGGTTGCATTAATGCGCGCGGCGAGCGTGTCTGCAGTGTTGTTCATGGTGTGGTCTCCCGGGCGCTTTCGATGAGGCGTTGTCGTGTGTCGTACCGGCCATTCATGACGTTAACCTGGTTGACTGGTCGGTCAAATCAAGGTGGCGGGGCATGCCCGTCCCGTCGGGTCGGCGACAGGCGCTGATGGAATATGGTAATTGATTGAGTTATAAATGAATTAATGATCGTTTCCCGAAAGCCCGATAGCCGGGAGGGGCAGGGATGATTCGCTTCGTGCTGTTACTGCTCTGGCGGCTGGTCATGGTGCTGGAATTCACCGTCTTTACCCTGGTGATGTACCTGCTGACCTTCCTGCCCGTCATCCTGCGGCCCTGGTACTTCAGCCTGTTTCGTTACTGGTGCCGCAGTTTCGTGCGGGCGCTGGGTATCGACCTGCGGCTGCACCAGCACAATACCCGCCAGTTGCCCGAACGCTATATTCTGGTTGCCAACCATCCCTCGGCCTTCGAGGACATCGGTATACCGGCGCTGTTCCCGGTGCACTCGCTGGCGAAGATCGAGGTGGCGGACTGGTGGATTGTCGGCCGTATCAGCACGGCATCGGGGACCCTGTACGTGCACCGGGAGTCGAAAGAGTCACGCAATTCGGCGGCGGGGGAAATCGAGGCGGCGCTGCAGCAGGGCAAGAATATTGCGTTATACCCGGAGGGCGGTTGCAAGGGCCGGCGGATTTTCGAGTCATTCCGCTATGGCGCATTCGATATTTCGTTGCGCACCGGCGTGCCGGTCCTGCCGGTGTTCCTGCACTACGAGTCCCAGGACGATTTCGAGTGGCACGACCCGCAGACCCTGCTGCACAAGCTATGGCACATGAGCACGGTGCAGAACAACCGCGTGAATTTCCACCTGTACGATGCCATCGAGCCGGAGCAGTTCAGTGACAAGGCGCAATTCACCGAATACGTGCACGACCTTTACCTGCAGTGGCAGGCACGTTACCTGGACTGACTGCCTGTTACCAGGCAGTGGACTGCCAGACCTCCGCCAGTTTTTCGGCCATCAGCAGTCCGAAAAGCAGCACTGAAACCAGCAACAGGAGGTTGGCCAGCGGGCCGTTACGCAGACCCTGAACCCAGTCGCGCCGGTTGTTCATGTACAGCAGCAGGCCCGCCAGCAGCGGCATGAAGAAGGCGCCGGCCACGGAGTAAAAGATGACCATCCAGACCGGCTCCTCGACGACGTGCAGCAGGAACATCGGCGGTATCGCGATATACAGCAGGTAACCCCGATAGGCGAATGAGCGGGTATTAACACGGGAGGGCGCATTCGGCCGGCGGGTATACTGCTCGACAAAATCCGAAAAAATGTAGGGCACCCCCTGCCATACGCCCAGCATGGAACTGAATACCGCGCTCCAGAAACCGATCAGGAAGCACCACATGCCGACAGGCCCGACGACCGTCCCCAGATAATTCGCGACAGACAGTGCCATTTCCTTTCCGGTGATGACTTCCGGGTTGACGCCGGCGGCAATGATCATGATGGCTATGCCGAACAGTCCGGTCAGGATATAGGCGGCTGCCAGGTCCACGCGGCTTTGCGCCATGTCAGCCGGTTGGGTCCAGCCCCGCTCGCGGATCCAGTAACCATAGCAGACCAGGGTGACGCTGCCGCCAACACCACCGATTATGCCGAAAATGTAGAGTAGACTCCCGGCCGGGATGCCGGGCTTCAGTATGCCGGTCAGGATATCCCCCGAGTCGGGCAGAACCAGTATGGCGCAGACCATGACCACCACGAGCATGAGGCCGATAAACAGCTTCATGGCCAGCTCCAGCAGTGCATAGCGGCCCGTCAGAACCAGCAGCAGCGCAAGCAGTGAATGTATGACACCCCACTGCCCGACGGAAAGCCCGGGGTACAGGGCGTGCGCGGCCAGCCCGGTTGCGGCAATCAGCGCGCCGGCAACCATAAAGGTCCAAAGCAGCAGGTAGATGAAGAAGTAGATCGAGACGAAGCGGGGCAGGCGATGCACCCAGCCCTCGAGCAGGGTTGTCCCGGTGGCCAGTTGCCAGCGCGCCAGGCCCTCGTTCATCGCAAACTTCATGATGGCGCCGATGACAGCGGCCCACAGCAGGGCCGTGCCGTACTTCGCCCCGGCAACAGAGGCGGCGATGAGATCACCGGCGCCCAGACCGGTGGCAGCTATCACGATGCCGGGTCCGATATTCCTGAATCGCTGCAGCATGCTTTGCTCCCTGTTTGTCCGCCGGTGATGTCCGGTGGAACAGCTGCGCTTTGCTCGTGTTAAAGTAAAACTACCCCGACAGCGAAGGCCATGACGCCTCTGTCTGCACGACTATCAGATAATGAAGCTTCGAACGCAAATTTCACTGTTCCTGTTCCTGTTCGGGTTGCTGCCCCTGTTTGCCGCCCTGATCATCAACATACCGCTTATATTTGACCGGATCGAGTCACTCTATCACAAGGCCCACCTGCAGAATCTGCGCGCCGGATTCAGTGACCTGGACCAGCACATTGCACGTCGCCAGGAAATGGCGCGCCTGCTGGCCAAGTTTCCGGAGCCAGGGATGCTGGTGGACAGCAGTGATCCGCAAACGGCCAAAGGATTGTCAGATGCGCGTTCCGCCTACATCGCCTGGATAAACCAGGTCCTGGTCGATCAGCTTGATGTGGTCAGGATCCTGTTCCTGGACGAGGCCGGCAAGGTGCGCTTCTGGCTGGACCGCAACAATAATTCGCGGCTACTGGAACTCGGCAAGGGGCCTGTCGGGCAGATTGACAGGGCGTTTATCCAGGCCGGTATGAAACTGCAGCCTGGTACCGTATTGACCGGCCCCATCGTATTCGATCGCGAAACCGTGGATGTCGAACCGAACAAGTTCATGCAACTCGGACTGATCAGTCCGTTCGTGCCGCAGCTGCCCGGCGGGTCTGACAAAACGAACGGCCAGGCTGGCGCGGTTGTTGTCTACATGGATGTTGGTGGCCTGGCGGGAGCCTACCGTGGCGTCTACTGGGCGCATTCCGATGGCCGTTACCTGGGCCGCGAGAATAACGAACCCGCCGGTGCGACGGCCTTCGAAGACTTTCCCGGTCTGGAGGAACTGTTCCGCAGGGGCGAACTGGACCTGTGGGAATACCAGGGACAGCAGGTGCTGTGGGTGCCGCTGTTTGCCACTGAACTCTCGGGTCCGCTGTGGGCCGGCCGCAGTGTGGATGCCTCGCCCATTGCCAAGTTGCGGCGTGTCATCGAGATTCGCGTGGCGACCATCGTTGTCGGCCTGCTGCTGGTTGTATTTGTCGTCGCGAGGTTTATCGCGCTGCGAACCGAAGGCCTGGGTCACGAGCTGACGGACGGTATATCGCGCGTTATCGAGCATGACGAGGCGGTGAAGTTTTCCTGGCGACGCCCGGAAGAGTTGCGAGCCATCGGCAACAACCTGACACGCCTTGCCGAAACACATAAGGAACACAGCAGGGCGCTGCGGGAGTATGCCAGTGAACTGGAGGAATCCAACCGGTTCAAGTCGGAATTCCTTGCCAATGTCAGCCACGAACTGCGCACGCCACTGAACTCGATCCTGTTGCTGTCGAAGTTACTGACTGACTGCAGCACTCAGGAGCCCGGCGAACGTGAAAAACAGGCGCAGGTGATACATGCCGCGGGTTCCGACCTCAAGGCGCTGATCGACAATATTCTCGACCTGTCGCGTATTGAGGCAAGACAGATGTCGCTGGTTGCCGAGCAGGTGAACCTGCATGAGCTGCTCGACAGTATTATCGAACTGCTCAGGCCGCAATATGACGACAAGGGCCTGTCACTTGAGCTCGTCGTGGATCCGGTCCTGCCGGAGTCAGTTGTCAGTGACAGCGACAAGCTGCGCCAGATACTGGTCAACTTCCTGTCCAATGCCGTGAAATTCACCCGGCAGGGTGGTGTTACGGTCAGGCTGCAGGCCTGCCCGCAGGATGCCGCGACGGATTGCGCGGTATGTATCAGTGTCGCGGATACCGGGATTGGCATCCCGCCCGGCAAGCAGGAGGTCATATTCGAGGCATTCAAGCAGGCCGATGGTTCAACCAGCCGGCATTTCGGCGGCACCGGGCTGGGCCTGACGATCAGTCGTGAACTTGCCCATCTGGTTGGCGGTGAGATCAGGATCGAGAGCGAACCGGGCAAGGGCTCTGTCTTTTCCCTGCTGCTGCCGGAAACGATGCCGCAGCACCGCACGGACGAGGGGGATGACAAACCGGCTATTCGCGCTGCGCGGGAGGATGTCCAGGAGACACCGATACCCGAGGCCGATTATGCTGGCAGGCGCATACTCCTGGTCGATGACGATATGCGTAACCTGCTGGCATTGACGCCGCTGCTTGAGCGCTGGAACCTCTCGGTCATGGCCGCGGGCGATGGCCACGAGGCCCTGGAGACCCTGCGCTCGGATGGCGACTTTGATCTCATACTTATGGATATAATGATGCCGGAGCAGGACGGCTACGAGGTAACCCGACAGATTCGCAGTACCCCGGCGTTTGCGCATTTGCCCGTTATTGCCCTGACCGCCAGGGCGGGTTACGAGGATCGCCGCACCAGCCTGGAAGCCGGTGCGAATGAATGCCTGGTGAAACCTGTTGATCCGGTGGAACTGAAAGCGATGCTCGATGATTTTCTGGATACAGCGAAGGGGACTGTTGTGCCATGAAACGCTATAGCGGATTCAGAATCCTGATTGTTGACGACAACGAAAACAACCTCTATACGCTGAATGCACTGATCCGCAAGTACATGGATGTGGATGTACTGCAGGCCTCATCCGGCAGCGAGGCCATCGATATCGCACTCAAGGACCCGCGCATCGACCTGATTGTGCTGGATATCCACATGCCCGGAATGGACGGTTTCCAGACCGCCTCCATGCTCAAGGTGCGGCAGAAAACCCGGGACATCCCGATCATTTTCCTCACCGCGGCCTACAAGACGGACGAGTTCCAGAAGAAGGGCTACGAGGTCGGTGCCGCCGATTACCTGCTGAAGCCGATCGATGACAACCAGCTGATCAACAAGATCAGTACCTACCTGCGGCTGATCGAGAAAGAGCGGGAAATGAACCTGCAACTCGAGTCGCTGGTGGCCGAACGGACCCGCGAGCTCCAGCAGGCCAAGAATTACCTGGAAAATGTCATCGGCAACATGGGTGAGGCGTTGTTGCTGCTTGAACCCTCAGGCAGGATCAAGGCGGCGAATCCGGCTGCCTACCGCATGCTTGGTTACGCGGAAGGGGAGCTGCTGTCGATGTCGATTGGCGACGTCTTCGAGGAAGAGGAACAGGCGCAGGCCAACGCTTTTTTCGGCACCTGGCTGGAGGCACTGATCAGGACCGGTACGCTGAGCAGCATCGAGGCCTGTTTCATTGCCAGTGACGGGCGGCGCGTGCCGGTGCTGTTTTCCCGTACGGCGATACTGAACGACCGCGGCAAAATTACCGATATAATCTGTATCGCCAAGGATATGACCGGCTACGAGCGGGTCGAGAGGGAAGGCCTGGAGGCGTAAATGACAGGGCCTGAGCGGTTGCAACGCCGGCAGTTGCCGGTAAACTCTGGATCGGTATACAAGGAGTACCAGATGGAAGATTCAAAGCCGGACCAGACACCCGGAGATGATATTACCCTGACCGCTGATGCGCTGAAGGCGATGGGGCATCCGCTGCGCTGGAAGATACTGTGTACTCTGGGCAACTCGGAAATGTCCGTGGGAGAAATCGTCGAGAAGATCGGGACCTCCCAGAGCAATGTCTCGCAGCACCTCGATCAGCTGCGTAACAAGAACATCGTTTCCTCCCGGCGGGATGCCAACAGGATCTATTACCGCGTCAGGAATGACAAGTTGCTGGATCTGATCGGCACCATGCGCGACGTCCTGTGTCGCACAAACCTGGATGACGTGCCACCACCTGATGACTCGCAATCGCCCGAGTAGCCTGCGTTGCCCGTCCCGTTCGTCTGATATCCGGTACTCAAATCAGGCTCCGGTTATCCGCGGCTTGCACGCGTATTGACATGCTCCTGCTTCGGCGCGGGCACAAAAAAACGGGGGTGACCCTGCTGGGCCACTCCCGTTCGGCTTTTCTGGCTAAGTAAGGGTTACTTACTTGGCTGTGGTGGCAGGCGCAGCCGGTGCAACCTGGGCAGCAACCGGGGCGTAACCGTACGGAGCGTAGCCGTAAGGCGCATAGCCGTAGTACGGGTAGTCGTAACCGTAGCCGCGGCCATAACCACGACCGGAACCGTGGCCGCTGAAGTTCATGCTGAAGCCGCCGTCGAAGTCACCGTCACCCCAGCCATCGTTGAAGCCGTTGTAACCGTTGCTGAAAGGACCCCAGGCAGAGGCGGCGGTGGAAGCAACTGCCAGTGTGGCAGCGGTAATCAGGGTAGCAAGTGTTCTCATTTCATTTCTCCAAATCAGGATTAAAAAATCGGGTTAAAAATTTGCATGTCTGCAATGACGGAGGGAATCATATTAGGAAAAACTAATATTAGCAAGTAATAAATAACTAAAATATAAAATAATATGCCGGGATTCTAATATTGATAATTATTTCAGTATGTTATATTTATTTATGGGTAAATTTTATTTCGGGCAAGTCCTGTGAAATAGCCATTTTCGGGGTGGTGTCGTCATCTCCCCACGGATTACGGGCGGTTTGATGCCCCTTGGTCAGGGGCCGGGCGCTTGTCGCGGCCCTGAGTTTGTGTTGCCATGCTGGCGTCGAATCAGGCAGGCCCCGTGTCCTGGATTATGCCCACCCGTTCAGCAAAATTACTCCTGTCGATCGTCGAGTTAGGCGGTTACCCGAACTTCGCTCCCTTGTACAAGGCCCTGGGCTATACCACGGTGGTGGAAAACCGGATGCGCAAGGCAATCGGCTTTCTGAAGCAGCAGCAGCCGGCGGTTATCGTGGCGGAGTTCAATTTCCAGTCGGATTTCCGTGACCGGACCAGCAGTCTGGAATCCCTGCTTGCCGTGGTACAGCGCATGCCGGATACCCGGGTGCTTGTCTTCTATGACAGGGAGTTTCAGCCGCAATTTGAAAAGCTGAGGTCGCGACTGCCGGTGCATGCCGCGCTGGCATTTCCGGTAGCCGAAGAACAGCTGAGGGAGTGTCTGCTGCAAATCGAGGGGGCCGGAAACATTGACGCCCCATCAGACGCTTGATTAGAGTGGTAGGTTCATACACACAAATCACAGGCGGGGGTCGGCCATGAGGGGTTTTTCCGGCGACAGTTCTTCTTCGCAGCATTCCTGCCTTTGCGGGCATGTCAAGAAATCCGGCGTTACCGGCGTTTCATTCGTGCTGCTGCTTGCGATGTTTGCCTCGCCGCTGTTCGCCGATGCCGATCTCAGGGTGCGCGTGTTCGAGCGCGGCGGCAAGCAGTCGCTGGCCGGAGCATCGGTGTGTATCGGAACACCGGCAAGGATCTCGCAATTTGGCAGTAACGTTACCGATGCCGATGGCTATGCCCGGTTTACCGGGGTGCCCCGGGCCCAGTTGCTCGTCACCGTGTCCCGGCCCGGTTACAAGGGCGAGCAACAGCCACTGGTGACATCCAGTGACGGAAGCATGCTGGTCTTGTCACTGGCAACAGGTGGTGGCGGGCCGAAATGCGAACATGAGGGTGACGCGGCAGCTGCCTTTTCAGGTGGACTGCACGTCGGCTATTTCAAGCTGCTAAGCCGGAGCGGCGCATCCGGTGGAAGGCAGGTTGTGCTGAGCCATTCGGTAAACCGCGAGCCGACACATTACCGTGTCAGCGAGGACCGGGATTTCACCGGGGCAGAATGGCTGCCGTATACATCGGGTCCTGTCTACCAGCTCAGCCGGGGAACGGGATACAAGGTCGTGTATTTCCAGGTTCGACGGCATTCTAAGGTGAACGGCGCCGATATTGAGATGCTGTCGCCGGTCATGCAGGACGTCATGCTGGTGCAGTAAGCGTGGGGCTATCGCCGTGACCGGCCTATCTCGGCGGGCGCGGGCGTTTTTCACGACCCACGAATGCGACGATGGACTGCACGATTTCCTCGAAAGGCAGGTCATCCAGGCGGACATAGCGTTCCACGGCCGTGTTTGTCAGCCCATAGATGTCATCGACCGTGGATGCGTCGGCCGCCTGCGGATCCACCAGTTTCTGCAAGCCAAGCAGTCCGCCGACCTGTACCTTGATTTCCTTGGCATGGGGTAGCGGACTCGTGGCATGCATGACATGCAGTGAGAAGCGCGCCTTGCGCCGCATGATATTCAGCAGTTCATGGCACAACAGGTTGCCTGCTGCTGATTTACAGGCAACGCCCTCACGGTTCGCCAGATTAAAGCGCTTCGACTGGCAGCAGTTGCAGCGCCGCGAGTTGATGGCCTTTTCATAAGGGCAGCGACGCTCGTTGATCGCGCTGTAAATCTCCCTGTATTCCCGTTCTTCCATTGGTCATCCTGTGGCGCAGGCCGGCAGTGGTGACATTGCAGGGACAGCGGTGCCTATTTTTCCCATTCCTTGACAATGGGTTCTTCCCTGACCTCGAGCAGTCGCTGTTCGGCCTCGCCCTGGCTGCCGGCAAACATGATCTTGTAGATGTGGTTCGCATCGGCAGGCTGCTCTATCCGCAGTGACTTGACCTGTTGTTTCGCGTCCCGGAAGCTGTCGTGTTCGTCGACCAGGTCGAGTGTTTTTGCCGTCGGTGTCTCTCCGGGCGTTATCTTGTATATGTAGTAGGGCATCCTGGTTTCCAGACCTGTTTCAGGTAATGTGTTGTCATGTGCAAGAGTATATCAGGGCTGTAGTGCCGGACTCCAAGTCTGGCCATATTCGTGACATCCTTCATGCAGTCGTTTGTACTGCCTGATCATGATGATGGTCTTGAGAATGACCGGTTCATCTATCCGTTCGACGTTTAGCCCGATGCGCAGATGCCTGATTCCCTCGTCGGCACTGCCGACATCGATAAACTGTCGCAGACCCGGTCTGTCGCCCGGCGGTCGGGCGGATTGCCGCTCCCGGCATTCATTTTCCAGCGTGACAATCCTGGCGTCCCATATGACCTGCCGCCCCTGAAACGGGCCCGTGAAGCGTATGTGAACATGGTCATCATGCGGCGGTTCGACGTGCGTATATTCCATTTGGGCCATCAGTGCCCCTCCAGGATGATGCTTTCCACCTGCGTGTTTCTCAGAACGATACATCCCGACAGGCGGGAGAGGCCGTCTTCGCTGTATTCGAAACCGAACGTACGTAACAGGCCGAACTGCCTGTTGCCGGTGTAAAATGGCCTGATCTTTCTCAGCGATACCGTGCCGTCGAGCAGCTGCAGACCCTCGCGTGCGCAGGTATTGCGCGCGGTTGCAATGGCAATGTCGCGGCAGTTGATGCCCGCCTGCCAGTACCAGACAAGGCCAGCAATAATCAGCAACATCAGAAGTTGGGACATGGTGTGCGCTACTGTGGCTGTATGATTTACGGATGGAATGCAGGGTTATTGCTTATTTTTAAACGATATTACTTGCCGATTGCCGCTTATGGCCATGCATGGCGTGCTAGAATTCACCGACTTCCAGGCCACATTATATGGGTATTACTCAAACATGGTTGAACTGACACAGGATGATCGGGTGGCACTCGGCCGCATGGTGACCAATATGCTGGACGAATGGGGCATCAGGGCCTCCGACCAGGTAAACATGCTGGCGCTGCCCGACGGCACTCCCACACGCATGCTGCGCCGTTACCAGGATGACACGCCGCTGCCAAATGACCCTGATGTGCTCAAGCGGGTCGAGCACCTGATGGGGATCGCCGACGCCCTGCGTACCACCTTTCCCCGCAATTCCAGCATCGGCGTGTTGTGGCTGAAGCAGCCATGCAAGCGCCTGCGCCGTCGCCGCCCGCTCGATATCATGGTCGAGGACGGTCTCAGCGGTCTGATTACTGTTCGCACCCATCTCGATTGTTCCTTCGCCTGGCGGGAGTCAGAGCGAAAAGACTGACGTCAGTAACTTCAGGCAGTCAAGGATTTGGCAAAAAACCTGGCGTATATCTGCTGCCGCGCATCCTGAATTGCACGTCCCCGCTTCCGCGACAGCCTGCTGGTGCTGCCCGCCCTGTTGCGTGCCGGCAGGACACTGGTTGTGGCGGGTAACACGCAGCCGGTATGACGGCGGCGCCGTGGCCAGTGGCTCAGCGTTTCCTGCTGCGACGCCCCGGCAGTCTGTAGCCGGTCATGTCGGCGCAGAGATCCTGACAGGGGATGTCTGACACGGTGCCGTAACGCGCCTTGGCGGATTCCACCAGGCTGTCGATGTCGGTAACCGCTGTGGCGGTTTCGCTGCCTTCTCCCGTGAGTCGCTGCAGGCCAAGCAGGCCGCCATACTGGATCTTGACGAGCAGGCTGTGCGGTACCTGTGTCAGGTCATCCTCGTAACCCTGATCGGCCAGCGCGACAGCTTTCATGGCATGGTGCAGTTCGATGCAGCGCGCGCGGGAGAGGGCGTCCTGGCAGGCAATCTCGGTGCCGCCGCGGCGTATGACCGCGTTGGCAAACCGGCAGGCAAAATCTTCCGCAACCAGCGGCGCGCTGAAGGGGCAGATCAGGTTGCTCATGGGCCAGCTTCCGTTTCAATGAGTGTCATGCCGCCGGCGTTGACGGCAAATTGCCTACTATCAGAGAATGCACGAAGATCGTCAACACTACCCCGCAAATACAGGAGTCTGCGTAGCATGAGCAAGCCGGGCATCGTCACTGCCATACCGAAACGGCGCTACACACTGGGTGAATTCAGCCTGGTCGTACTGGGCGAGATTGAAAGCAACGATAACAGGGACTATGGTTACATAATGGCCGTGGTGCAGGGGGCCGACCCGGAGCCCGGTATCTATATCACCGCGGAGCGAAGTCATGAAACAGGTGGCGATGGCTACGATATGCGGCTGGTAATGCGCGATGGCGAGGATATCATCGGTTCATCGCAGGCATGGCATAACATCGACGCCTTCGTTGACGAAGCGATCGGGGTTGTCAGCCAGATACTCAATCTCACGGATGAAGAACCTTACCGGATGATGTGATACGCGCGTGAATGCCGGACGTGTACTGCTGGCGGTTATTACCCTGCTGACTGCGGGGCTGCTGCTCTGGAGTACGACGGTACCGGCGTTTTCCTTCTGCTTTTCTTCCGGCAGCAAGGGGCGTGGGGGCGGATATTCGCATTCCCGCTACTATCCGCCATACGGCGCCTGGTTGCCTCCGCCTGTGACGGTCATGTCATACAGTCCTGCGCCATACCCTGATCCCTATATTCACCCGGAGCCGCCTGTCAGCGAAAGCGTTGTGACGAAGGAGGAGAATCAGGGGCTCGATTACATCATGCCACGCGCCAGGTGAAGTCGGTTGACCGGCTTCATTACCGGGTGTGTGGTTACTTCATGCCGGTTGCCACGGGCAGCCCTGACTTGTACCAGCCGCTCATGTGGCCGTCCAGGTAGACAATATTTTCGAAACCGGCGCGCTTCAGTGCGAATTTTCCGATGCCGGCGCGCGGGCCGTGGGCACAGGTCACCACGACGGTCTTGTGTCGCGGCACGGCGAGTTCGTCGGCGCGGTAAAAGGTTTGCCAGAATGGCATATGGATAGCACCGGGTATGTGGCCCTGCCGGTACTCGCGGGTTGAACGCACATCGATAACGACCGGCGGGGTGCCGATCTGGATTAACCGGGCCAGCTCCAGGTTCGTCATGTGCGTTGGTTTGCCGTCACCGGTTGCCTGGCAGGAGGCAAGGACAAGCAGGACGGGCAGCAGGCAATATCGGAGCAGGCTGGCAGGGCGGGGCATGCAATATCTCCCGGTAGGCTGTCACTGTAATGATCATGGCAAGTCGCTAGTGTAGCCTGATTTCGGCTTCCCCGGGATACCCGCATGTCATGCGCACGGCGCCGGATACAGCCTGTCGCCACACCGCAATGATGAACCGATAAATACCCTGTCAATGATGTGATAAGCTCCCGCCATGCACCCGCGGCGACAGATACTCAATATCCTTGCCGATGGCCGGTATCACTCCGGCGAGGAACTCGGCGCTGCACTTGGCGTCAGCCGCATGGCTGTGTGGAAGCACATCCACTCGTTGCGTGAAAGCGGTGTTGCCATGGAGGTGATCAAGGGCAAGGGTTACCGCTTCCCCTCGTCCGTAGAACTGCTGGATGCTGATGCCATCCATGCGGCGGCCCTGCCGGAGACCCGCGAGCAACTCGCCGGCATCGAGACACTCTTCGAGGTTGACTCAACCAACAATCATCTGCGTCTGCGGGCACAGGACGGGGCTCCATCAGGCCTGGTGTGCCTGGCAGAGATGCAGACCGCCGGCCGTGGGCGGCGCAGTCGCAACTGGGTCTCGCCATTCGCCTCGAATCTCTATCTCTCTCTCCTCTGGCGCACGGAATGCGGGATTGCCGAACTCGGCGGTATGAGCCTGGTGTGCGGTGTCGCTGTCCTGCGCTGCCTGGAACAGTTCGGCATTGTGTCGGGCGGCCTGAAATGGCCGAATGACATCCTCGTCGATGACGCCAAGCTGGCGGGCATCCTGATCGACGTGACCGGCGAATCGACCGGATCCTGCGCCGTGGTTGTCGGTGTCGGCATCAACGTTGCCATGCCGGAGCAGGCCAGTGGACGGATCGACCAGCCCTGGACAGACCTGTGTAGCCTGGTCGGCAGGGAAACCTTCCCGCGCAACCTGCTGGCAGCGCGGACGCTCGACTGCCTGTTGGCCGCCATCAATGAATTCCGGCATTCAGGTCTGCGGGGTTTTCTGGATGACTGGTGCCGGTACGATGTCATGTCGGGCCGACAGGTTGATGTGCACCTGCCAGACAGGACTGTCAGCGGCAGGGCCTGCGGTATCGACGAGACTGGTGCGCTGCTGGTGGAGACGGCCGGCGGGCAAAGGCGTTTTGCTTCGGGTGAGGTGAGCGTGCGGGCCACGTCATGATGCTGCTTGATGTGGGGAATACCACGGCCAGGTGGGCCTTCACAGGCGGGGGTGGTTTTACAGGGCAGGGAAGTTTTGTTCACCGCGGCCGCGAGTTCGACGCGCTGGCCGATCAGGCCTGGGCCGGGCGGGAAGCCCCGGATGCCCTGGCCGTGGCTAATGTGGCCGGACGATCGGTGCAGGACGCGATCACGCACTGGGCGCGGGAGCACTGGAACCTGCTGCCTGTGTTTATCAGGGCTGCAGCCGGTGCCGCCGGTGTCACCAACGCCTATGCAATACCGGAGCAGCTGGGCGTGGACCGCTGGGCCGCCATGGTGGCGGCGTGGCATGAACAGAAAAGCGCTGTCCTCGTGATCGACTGCGGTTCGGCAATCACGGTTGACGTCGTCGATGCCGGTGGCCGGCACCAGGGCGGGCTGATTGCGCCCGGTATCAGCATGATGCGGGATTCCCTGTCACGGGATACGGCGAATATCGATATACTTTTCGCTAATCAGGCGCGGGGCGTGAACCTGCTGTCGGACGGGACGGAGGCGGCAATCCGCAATGGCACGATTTACATGGCGTCAGCCATGATTGATCGGGTTGCGGCGGATGTCATGGAACGGTTCGACGAGGGAATGCGCGTGGTGATCACCGGCGGCGACGCGCCGGTCATACAGCCCCTGCTCGGGTGCCGGGCGATTCATGATCCCGACCTTGTACTGAAAGGTATTGCCATACTGGCGGAGGAACAGGCATGAAACATCTGCTTTACCTGCTGGTCGTCGTGAACCTGGTGTATTTCTCATGGCATATGCTGCAGGGAATGTCGGATGAGGAGACCGCGCGTGAATTGCCACCGCTGCCGCCCGATACCAGAAGACTCATGACCCTGCAGGAACTGCAAAACCGGCAGGAAAAACAGGCGCCAGCTGGTTCCACCGTCACGCAGCCCTCCAGCCGGGCCGGATCCTCGACCGGTTCTGGATCTCTGGCTGCGATCCAGGCCCTGACCGAGCAACAGCCGCCGGGGGGCGGTGTGCCGTTGACCTGTTACAGCGTCGGTCCGTTCATGACAGAGACCGAACTGAATGCGGCGGCAGCCCGTGCCGAAAAACTCGACCTGGAATCAAGTCAGCACAGGGAGGCGGCGGAGGTGCAGATCGGCTACTGGATCTACCTGCCAGCCATGCCGCGCGAAGAGGCGCTTGATTACAAGGCCCGGCTCGACAAACACAAGGACAAGGAATACTTCATCGGCAAGAACAACGTGATCTCGCTGGGTGCCTTCAAGGAGAAGTCACGTGCTAACAAACGCATGAAAGATCTGCGCAAGATTGGTATCAAGGCCGTGCTGGAACCACGCTACAAAACGCGTGACGTATTCTGGCTTGATCTTGCCGATGATGTCTCCGCAACGGGCCGTAACCGGCTTTCGTCCGGGATATCCGGGGCCAGCATAAAGCAACAGGCCTGCAGGTGAATTGCGGCAGGAGTGGTAATTCAATAGAATACGCGGCCTGTGTATTTCGTCGCTGGCGTAGCTCAGTCGGTAGAGCAGCTGATTTGTAATCAGCCGGTCGGGGGTTCGATTCCTCTCGCCAGCTCCATAATCAATAAGTTATTAATATTCAGTGTTATTTTACGCCTTTGCTGGTTATTTCTTAACCAAGACGCTGCATGACCTGATGTCTGTCTCTCCTGCCCCGGCCGTCTGTTCCAGTCGTTCATGAATATATTCGACCGGGCGGTTAGCAGGGATGTGTTGATAACGCCTGCTAGTTTCCTGCCCGGGCAACACAGTCTTTCAGCTGGTGCCCGCCATGCTCTTGTGATGGCTTTCTGAAATAGCGGATTCAGCAAAACCGCGGAGCATGCCAGGGCAGGTTTACGTGTTGCTGTCCCACATCACGCCGCACTTTGCCTTCGCGGCTGCCTGCAGTAGTTCGATCAAGGGCAGGGCGCGATGAGGAATGCTTACGACAGCTTCATCATCATCCCCCCTGTGGCTTCTGCCGGTTGCGGCGCCTTTGCCTCAGCCTTGAGGGCAGCCTCCAGCCTTTCCAGCGACGGCCGGGTGTCTCGTTTATCTGTTTACAAGAAATGTACAGTCAATGTTCCGGCCTGACGCCGGACCATGCTGGCTGGAAATATAATTCGAAAACACCCCTTCGACATTCTTGCCAGCGGCAGAAGCCGTAAAAGAACCATCCTAGCAGCCGCCCTTGGGACATTCCCTGATAATTTCTATGTCACGCTCGGGAATCCAGTAGTCGCCAAAACGTTCGTCGTTGGCACTCAGGATCCATTCGCCAGGGAACGGTTCATCTTCATCCATCTGCCGGGTATAGGTGAATACTGTCTCGGTTCCGATGACCTTTGTCAGCTCCGGCATCAGGTCATCCACCACCCTTGGCTGGAAGCGGGCCACTACATTCAATTTTCTATGCCTGTGCATCTGCTTGCCCTCGAAAAATATTGCTTTTTGCATGGTATCCATGCATTTCAGCCAGTCTCAATGGGGCATGTTCATAGAATGCACGATTTCAGTTTCCATGGCATTGACCCGGGACAAGGAAGGAGAACAAGCGAGTGCGACATAATGCCGCGTGTTCATAAATCGACGCGTGTCATGCGGGGTATGGGATCCGGCGCCTTTGGTGAAAGACAGACGGTCCTGCCACGAGCCGATCGCAACGCAGTGGGTGGTTGGGCTGCCAGGCATGTGCTCCAGTCCGGCCTCATCCTTTGGCCCCTGCGCGAGTCAGCTGCCGCCCGGATCGCGCTGGTGGGGCGGAGCACCTGAAGGAGGCGGTTTCCCGCCGCGTCATTTATGCCTTATATCCACACTGCGGCTAATGAATCTTGTCGCGCATAAGTTATTAATATTATATTAATCAACAGATAATAGTGTCCATCACAGCTTGTCGCAGTGGTGGCCAAAATGTGTGAAATGCGACAGAAGGCATTACAATGTCGCGAAATCAGAAGCGTTGTGATGCCATGCAGATCCCAGTCAGCGAACTGATCGTTAACTATATGGAAAGGCTCGGTATCGAGTTTGCCTTTGGTATGCCCGGTGCCCATATCCAGCCGGTGTACGACAGCCTGTACCATTCCAGTGTGAAGACCGTGCTTGCCAAGCATGAGCAGGGCGCGGCGTTCATGGCCTGCGGCTGTACCCGCGCCTCGGGCAGGATATCCGCCTGCATCACGACTGCGGGCCCGGGGGCAACCAACCTGGTGACCGGGATTGCCAATGCCTACGCGGACAGGCAACCCGTCCTCGTCATTACCGGCGAAACCTCGACCCATATCTTTGGCAAGGGCGGCCTGCAGGAAAGTTCGGGCGAGGGCGGCAGTATCGACCAGGATGAACTGTTCAAAAGTATCACCCGCTATCGCAAGGTCGTGGAACGCACCGATTACCTTGCGAATGTGCTGAACCTGGCCTCGAAGGTGCTGTTGTCACCCAACTCCGGACCGGTGCTGCTGTGTCTGCCCTTCAACGTGCAGCAGGAACTGGTTGATGCCGATCTGCTCGACAGCGTGGTCACCGAGCAGCCGGATCCGGCCGCATCCGAGAATACCCGGGCGATAGACGCCTTGACCGGTCTTATCCTGGAGGCACGCAACCCGGTCATTGTGGCGGGCTATGGTTGCATCAAGTCCGGTGCGCAGGCGCAGGTCTCCGAGTTGAGCAAGACGCTCAATATCCCGGTGACCAGCAGCATGAAAGGCAAGGGCGTTATCAGTGAACAATCCGCGCTGTCGCTGGGCAGCCTGGGCGTGACCTCGAGCGGTTATGCCTACAGATACATTGTCGACAATGCAGATGCCATTATTTTCCTGGGTGCCGGTTTCAACGAGCGTACCAGTTACCTGTGGGATGAGACCCTGCTGCAAGACAAGAAAATCGCCCAGGTCGACAGCAACCCTGAACAGATCGACAAGGTATTCAGGGCCGACGTGGCCGTTACCGGTGATATCAAGTCGACGCTGAAGGGCGTACTGAGGACGCTGGACGCACAGGGCGTCGATCGCCAGGCGGTGCGCAAACAAATTGCTGCGAACGACCCGGTTGCCAGGAATGATGTCGGCAGCAGTAAAATATTCAGCGCCGGTTTCGCCCTGGTCGAGAGTTTCTTCCGCCGCCTTGAAAAGCATTTTCCCCGCGACCTGGTCGTGTTCGATGATAATCTGATTTTCGCGCAGAACTTTTTCAAGGTATCCAGTGATAACCGTTTTTACCCAAACTCGGGCATTTCCTCACTGGGGCATGCGATCCCTGCAGCTATCGGTTCGCGTTTTGCAGAGCACAAACCGACGCTCGCGATTATCGGTGACGGCGGCTTCCAGATGTGCTGCATGGAACTAATGACGGCGGTGAACTACAGGCTGCCAATCACCGTGGTGATGTTCAACAATTCCAGCATGGGGCTGATTCGAAAGAATCAGTACCAGAGCTACGGGCAACGCTATATCGACTGCGAATTCGAGAATCCCGATTACGCCCTGCTGGCCAAATCATTCGGCATTGAATACCGGCGCGTGGAAACGGATGCCGATCTGGACAGGCTGTTTGCGGACACGGATTTTTCCGCTGCGATCAATCTCGTCGAGATCATGCTGGACAAGGACGCCTTTCCCAATTACAACTCGCTGCGCAAATAGCGGCTTTCCCGTGGGTGTCTTCCCGTGTCCGCAACTTGCGCGCAGCCTTGAACTGCACCCGGATGCAAGTGCCGCCGCCCTGATCCGCACCCGGCTTGAGCGGATCGACGGGCTTGACGCCTTGCTGCCTCTGTATGATGAAATCATCCCGCTGCTTGAGGCCGCGATGTGGGAATCCGCGCTTGACCCGGCCCGGGTTGAACAGTGCCACGCACTGTTTGTCGAAATGGAAGGCCATATTGCTGCTGCCGGGGATGACCTGCGCCACACCGTGGTCGTGGTGGTGCCGGTGGCGGACCGCCCGCAACAGTTGCGGACGTGCCTGCTGAGCCTGGCGGGTGCCGCCCGGGCGTTTCGCTACGGCGCAGGCAGCGCGCAGCGCCCGGGCAAGCTCGTTGCGGTGATTGCCGATGACTCGCGCACGGCGGGGCATATTGCCGCGAACAGGGCGATCGCTGCCGAGATCGGGCAGCGGGGTATCGAGACGATCTATTTTGGCCTGGAGGAACAGCTGGCCGAGCTCGATCGCCTGTCTGGCAGTGACCGGCAGGCGCTGCAGCATGTCATTGGCAGCGCGAGACCCGATGCCTTCTGGCACAAGGGTGCATCGATCATGCGCAACATTACCTGCCTGATGCTGAACCGGATGGCGCAGGATGATGAACGCCTGCTGTTCATGTTTGTCGATAGCGACCAGGAATTTCACGCGAACACCGATGCCGGTGGCGAGGTGTTTACGACCAATTACTTCTATCACATAGACCGGATTTTCAGGCAGTCAAACGTGGAAGTGCTCACCGGCAAGGTGGTGGGTGATCCGCCGGTATCGCCGGCCGTCATGGCCGGCACCCTGCTGGAGGATGTGCTTGCCCTGCTCGCGGAGATTACCGGCCTTGCGGCGGATGCACCGTGCACGTTCCACCGCGGTTCGGCCAGTGAGGATGCCGCGGCCTACCATGACATGGCGGGACTGTTCGGGTTTGCGAATTCGGTCGGCCCCCACCGTTACCAGTGTCCCCTGCAGGGGCCGCACGACCATCGGGCATGCCTGTCCCGGTTTGTGCACCGGCTCAACCGTTTCTTCGATGGCGAACATCCCACGCGGGTGACGCCATACAGGCATGTCGATGTGCAGGCTAACGTCACGCCGGCACGCACGGTATATACCGGGAACTATGTGCTCTCCCCCGGGGCCCTGAAGTATTTCATTCCGTTTGCGGGTCTGCAGCTGCGAATGGCGGGGCCTGTACTCGGGCGTCTCGTACAGGCCAGTAGCGGTGATGCCTTCGTTTCGGCCAACCTGCCAATGCTGCACAGGCGGACGGTGGACGAGACGGGTGGTTCGGAATTCCGACCGGGTGTGGATCGCAGTGCCCCGCTGGTTGACCTGTCCGGCGAGTTCGAACGGCAGTTCTTCGGTGACGTTATGTTGTTTGCAGTGACCGGGCTGGTGGAGCGGGGTTACCCTGGGCAGCTGCCGGCGAGGGATGAGATACGGGCGCAGGTACTGGCGACAGAAGCCAGGATGCGGGCACAGTATGCGGATGTGCGCCAGCGCGTGCTGAACCGCCTGAGCGATGTCGAGGCCCTTCTGTCTGACCCGGGTCACTGGTGGAACGACACAGACAGCGCTGCAGAAACGCATGCCCTGTTCGGGCAATTCACAGCGTCGCTGCACGCCAACTTCGGTGCCGCATCGCGTTGCTGGCAGTTGATCGATGATGCCGCCCACCGTGATGCACGCCTTACGGCCATTGTCGATGCCCTGGCATCCTACCGGTGTGACCGGCAGTCCTGGGAGCGGGTACTGCAGAGGTGATGGCCCGGCTGAAAAGCCTTGTCCATCGGCGGGCGAAGCCGCTGCGTTATCGCCTGCTGAAGCCACTGCTCGCGCATGAGGCGCTGGGCGCTGAACAGTTGCAGCACTACCAGCAGCAGCAGTTCAACGCCATGGTGCGGTTTGCGATCCGGCATACGGACTATTACAGGCACAGCTATCAGGGCATTGCCGGGCCGGATTTTGATCCGGCTGAACTGCCGGTCCTTACCCGGCAGGCGGTGGTTGAACGGCGTGATGCGCTGGTCGCCGGTGGCCCCGGGCAGGCCGGCCTGAAACTGGCCTACACTGGCGGTTCGACCGGCAAGCCGCTGGCATATTATTACAACGACGAGAAAACCGAGCAGATGCGTGCGGGCATGATGCGCAGTTACCGCTGGGCTGGCTGGCGACCGGGCGACAAGGTGCTGAACTTCTGGGGTGCGCGACAGGATATCCGCAAGCCGCGCAAGCCGGGCGACCGGCTGCGGCGCTATGCCGCGGCCGAGCAGACGCTCGGCACGTATGAATTCACTGAAACCGACCTGCTGGACTGGGCGCGCCACGTTCAGTCCTGGAAGCCGGTCCTGCTGCAGGGGTATGCCTCGGTCCTGGCGGAACTGGCGCAGTTTGTACGGCACCACAACATGTGCATGCCGGCAACCATCAAGGGGGTGTTCACGACGGCAGAGGTGCTTTACGACTGGCAGCGCGCCGCCATTGAATCGGCATTCTCATGCACGGTATTCAATCAGTACGGCAGCCGGGAGGTGCCGAATATCGGCCTGCAATGTACGCATGGCAACTTCCACGTGTTCAGTGACCTGGTGAAACTCGAATCGATACCGGTCGATGGAGAGCACCGGCTGCTGGTGACATCGCTGACCAATCGCGTGATGCCGATGATTCGTTACGAGCTCGGTGACCTGGGCCGTTTGCGGGAGGGGCAGTGCAGTTGCGGCTCGCCATTTCCGTTGCTGTCGCTCGACGTCTGCCGCAAGAATGACCTCATTGTGACGCCCGGTGGGCGCAGGATCTATCCGGCGTATTTCGTGCATCTTCTGGATGGCCATAGCGGCATCGGGCAATTCCAGTTCGTGCAGACCGGGCCCGGCAGCATTGTCCTGAAACTCTGCGCCCGGCAGGACGTTGTGGACCTGGTCAGGCAGGCGTTGCAGTCACGGCTGCAGACAGACCTCGGCAGTGATATGTCGTTCCAGGTGGAACGCGTCGTGGCCATACCGCGTTCACGATCGGGCAAGCACCGGTTTGTAACAGGGATGCGTGCCGATTGATACCCGATCGCACGCGTGAATCGCCCCCGAAGGGGGCTCCTGACCGCGATCATGGCCAAATACAGTGACCGTCATGCTGCCTGTAGTTCACCTCCGCTACTGAATTTCCGTACTCCGGCGCAGGCACTGCCTTGCCTGTGTGGCGAGTTCATCCCGCTTGCTCTCAGGGGGGAGAAGTACGGCTCATTTGCAGTCAGCTGATCGGTCTCGATTGTGCCCAAGCGGCAGATATGCCCTTGGCTACCACATAAATGGCAATAAATACGCCATATTTTTGACGGAAGGGGCGATCGAGATGTATTCTGCAAGGAGTAACGGTTAACAACAAACAACCAAAACCGGGTCCTGGTGACAGAACCCCGATATTAATAAACGCTGCGGATACCGCTGAAGCGGCTATACGGAAGACCGGGCAGTTGGGTAACGTGAAACACTACTGGCAGAAAGTCCTGCATGCCATAAATCAGTTTGCCCTGCCGCGGACCAGGAAACTGGAGCGCGAGCTGTCTGCTGTCGTGGAAGAAAACCGGTCTCTGACGGTTGAACTGGATAGAGTTCGCAATGAGTTCGAGAGTACCAGGAGTCGGGACAGGCATGAGATTGCAGAGTTCGGGCACAGGGTCGCCGGGCTGGAGACCGAACGCGATACGGCACACCGGCAATTGCATGTTCTCGAAGCCCTCCTTGAGGAAGCCTCCATCCACCAGCAGTCCACCGCCGCGCATGTCGGGCGGCTGGAAGACAGGCTGAATGAGGAACATGCGAAGCACGAATCGTTACTGGGGACAATGCAGGCGACGCTTAATCAGGTCGAGAACAAGCAGCAGTCTCTGTTGCAGTTCCAGTCGAACCTGGATGATTCCCTTCGCAAGACCAGGCGATATCTGCTGGAGGCGATCCATGCGGAATCAGCCAGGCCGCAAAAGTACGTTCTGGCTATGGCCCTGGTTGCGGGTCTTTTTCTGCTGGGCGCCCTGGCAGGGGCGACATCGCTGTGGACCGTCCGGCAGGACCTGCTGGAACTCTCCGCTGCAAGCAAGGATCTCAGACTCTTGATTGAGGAGCATATCAGTCAGCATGAAGTGGCCTTTACAGGGAGTCCGGCAGAGGCAAATGACCGGGGTATGGCGAGGCTGGATGACACCATTAATGCTGACCCGATGGACAAGACCGTTAACCCTGACAGGACAGACCAGGCCCGGACCAGCATGCGCGCTGAGGAGGCTGGCAGTGCCGGTTTGATAGCCGCGCGGCCGGTGTCCTTGAGTCATGCAGGTCCGGATTCCGTAAAACAGGAGGTGCCGGTATCACGCCCGGTACGTATCAATGGGCATTCGCGCGGGGACGACAATGAGGCTGGCGAATGGGGGCCGCCGCTGCTGTTGGCGGGTACAGAAGAGCATGACCAGGCCGGCACTTCCGACTTCGACCCGCTGGTAAAGGAACTGCAAACCAACCTGATAGTATTGGGTTTTGATCTCGGGCATGCCGGGGCAGATGGCTTCGCCGGGGCGCAAACCGAACAGGCGTTGCAGGAATTTCAGCTCCTCTACCAGCCGGCCATGGGGACGCGGCAGAAAACAGATACGGATTATCCGGCCAGGCATGTCAGGCGGTTTGCCGATCTGGCACGGGAGGATGAGAAACGCTTCGGTATAGACAGCGGGGTGCTGGCCGCAATCCGCTTGAGCAGTTTGCGTACCGGCGTGGATTTTTCATTTCTCATGGAACTCGCTGAAGCGGAGAGCACCTTTGATTCGGACTCCAGGGCCCTGAAATCCTCTGCCGCGGGGCTTTACCAGTTCAAGGAGGGTACCTGGCTGGATACCATCAAGCGGCACGGCGCCAGCTACGGTATTGAAAGCTACGTGTCCCAGGTGGAATATGTCGTGGATAGTGACGGCAACAGGCAGCCCATGATAAGTGATCCGGTTGTATACCGGCATGTGCTGGATTTGCGCCATAATCCGAGAATGTCGGCGTTAATGGCGGCAGAATACCTGAAGGACAATATGCGGCGATTGTCATCATCGATTGACCATGAGCCCGGCCGCACCGAAATGTATTTAACCCACTTTCTCGGCTTATCCGGCACAATAACCTTCCTTGAACTCCTGGACAGGAATCCGGATAAAGTCGCCAGTGATATATTCCCCGGCCCTGCTGCACGTAACATGAATATTTTTCATGCAGAAAACAGAAAACCGAGAACCGTGGCCGAGGTCTATGATGTGTTTTACCGGAAATTCAATAGGTCACGCTACAAGGACTGGCGCACGAACTGACCTGGCTAATGGCGGGAGTGTGGTGGCACTATCGATTATTTATGCTGTCGCCGGTTGCCGGCTTCGAAACACAGGGAAATCCATCTAATGAATTTACGTCTGTTGACACTATGCCCGCTGCTTTTGGCTGGCCTGCTTGCATCAGTGATATGCGTTGCTGCAGATGGCGGTTATGTCCATTGTGACATGCGCTGGAAGACGACGCATGGAGGTGCCGGCAATTATTCCGGCGAATGCCTCAATGGAAAGCCGGATGGACAGGGCGTTATGAGATATGACGATGGTGGTCATTACACAGGGGCGTTCAAAAACGGTATGAGGGAAGGCCAGGGGGTGCACGTACTTAAAAAAGGCGCGCGCTACTCGGGTGGATGGGTGAATGATGTCAGGGACGGTGAAGGTATATTGACCTGGCCGGGCGGTGGCCGATACATCGGCTCATTCAGGAATGATGTAAGGGACGGGCAGGGTACGCATGTGTGGGCCAATGGTTCCAGCTATACCGGCGGCTGGAAGAACGGCAAGAAAGACGGCTACGGTAGCATTACGCATGCTGATGGCAGAAAGGGTTTTACCGGGCCATGGCGCAATAACGAGCCTGTCAGATAGCCAGCTGTTACCCGTAAAGTAGATGAGCATAGGTCTCAACCAGTGACGGCATCACAGCGACATGCGGCGGTGATTGTCGTAACGTCATATCCGGGGCTGCCATGAGCAAGTTGCGCTACGGCGTGATCGGTGTCACCGGGATCGGCAGGTACCATATCCAGCGTGCGCTGGAGGACGACAGGCTGCAACTCACGGCGCTGGTGGACGTCAATGAGGAGGCCCTGCGAGTTGCCGCGACAGGGCGTGACGTGCGCGTGTTCGCGGACTACCGTGACATGCTCGATGCCGGCGTCGTCGATGCCGTGTCGATTGCCACTCCGCATCACCTGCATGCGGAAATCGGACTCGCGTGCCTAAGGGACGGTGTCCACATTTTTCTCGAAAAACCCTTCGCCAACCGCCTGTCGGAAGTGGATGAAATGCTGGCCGAGGCCGATTCCCGCAAGCTGAAGATCAGCGTGGGTCACCAGTACCGCCTGCACCATTCGCCGCAGACAATGAAGCGTATTATCGACTCGGGCCAGCTTGGCCGGATAATGCAGGTGTTGTGGACCTGGGCCGAGTTCCGGCCGGAAATTTATTATGCACGTGATGCCTGGCGCAAGAGCTGGCGCCGGGCCGGAGGCGGCCTGCTGATGAACCAGGCGAGCCA
>WOR8_10000524_pt1 | contig 39872 bp, 41 predicted proteins | sample DeeMarSeWOR38_10_FD_19890 | JGI IMG/M metagenome (IMG submission 19890) | reverse complement strand
AGTGGAAGTTACAGAGGTAGTTGTAGATTCAGAAAACATGAATGTAAACCAGACTTGGGTTGATCCTAAATTACCAAACGAGTCATTCGCATAGATAGCAAGCTTATATTTCCCTTCAGTGATATTAAGGTTGAATCGTGTAGCTTCAACCGATAGATTTGATTGATCATTTATGGAATAACCAACCCAAGCAGGCGTCTCGTTGAATGACAGAATTACTTCCACCATGGTCCCATAAATTGTATCATTCAATGGGGAGTGAATGGTTATCTTTGGAGCACCTGAATCGGAGAATAGAAATGCTTTGATAATTTCGAATATGTCAGTATTATCAATAATAGAGTTATTATATTGACTTAGAGTCCTTCCATACATATAAAAAGGAACATTTGTTGCTGTATGTCCTGTTGAACTAAATAAGGTATAGATTTCAGCTGTTCGTGCAACCCTTAGTTGTTCATTTTCCTCAGCTGTGTTTTCTTCAGTAGGTAGGGCGGTGGTTAAACTTTCTGAGATCACAGCTAACCCCCCCGTCTCATGATCTGCTGTAACCACTAAGATAGTATTCTCATGATTTTGGACATATTCAAGGGCAATTTTAACTGACTTATCAAACTCAATAGTTTCTAATGCAACATTTGCTGCATTATTTACATGTCCTGCCCAATCAATCTGACCCCCTTCAACCATTAAAAAGAATCCATCAGGATCTTTTGATAAGATTTCGAGGGATTTGCTAGTCATTTCAGCTAAGGAGGGAATAAGAGTGCGATCTCTAACACGTTCATAAGGGGGATCGCCAGGGGTAAAGAGACCTAGTATTTTATCTGATTGTGCTGTTAAGAGCTCAGTTCTATTTTCTACGAGCTTATAACCACGAGACTGCATTTTTGTCAATTCTAATTCTGTAAATGCGCTTCGTCCTCCTCCTAATATGATATCTACATCTGCATCCTCAACTAATTGCGTTTCGATTTCATTATAATTGTTTCTGGATAAAACATGTGAATAAAATGCAGCGGGTGTTGCATGATTAACCTGAGTGGTTGTTATAACCCCTGTTGATTTATGAACCTCATTTGCATACTCTAAAATAGTTTTTAACTGCTCATTTGAAGGTGATACTGATACATAATTATTTTTTGTTTTCTGACCTGTTGCTATAGCTGTAGCTGCAGCAGCACTATCAGTTATTGAACTGTCTGCAGAAGAAGTGGTGACCTGCCCTTGAATTGGTAATGTTTGCATTATTAGCAAACCAGCAGGTCCAAACTCAACCCATTGTGCTAGTTTAACATGTTCAGATCCCATTCCATCTCCAATCATTAGGATCATAGAGTACCCATCAGTTTGGGGAGTAGTTAGTAATTTCCCAGTTGATATTGAAATATTAAAGTTGAAAATAATAAGGCTTATTAATATGAAGAAGCAGAGATGAGATTTGACTGAGAAATTAAACAATAAGGGATTAAACTTCGGCAAACACAGTTCCTCCTACTTAAAGGATGGTAAAGATAAATGAGAGAGTAAATAAATAAGTCTTGGTGAAATACTTTAAACCTGAAATGGACTCTCTTCGTGTGTAAGAATTACTGGATGAGGGAAAATCATTCTCAGAAATCATGTAAGATTCCTTATATCCACAAATAGCAACCAAAAATATTCAAAAAATGTATAGGGGAATATTTTAGTATAAAAAAAGAAAAGAAGGAATATTCAACTTCTTTTACGACGTAAGAAAAATAAAAACGTTCCAAGTACAATTATATGGATCAGAGAAAATCCGAAAGGAGTTGTTAATGTAGGTCCTTGACCGTCTGATGTAGAAGGGGGTTCCTGTGAAGTTATTGTAGAGGACTCTTCAGATGTGGTTGTGGGTTGAGTTGTAGGTTTTGTAGTACTAATCTTATCTTTAATGTTTATAATGTGTATCCCCGACGTGGCTTTGTTCCTATTTGGAGATTCATCAAACGCTTCAACATAAAATTCAACAACATCGCCTCCTGAAAATGGGCCAATATCTGTGTAATAACGATCCCCTGATAAGAAAACCATATTTAATTTAACCCAAGCTCCACCATTAACACTGTAGAACAATTTAACTTCATAAATTCCAGAAGGATCTGTTACATCTGCAGAAATTTCTATAATATCTTCTTCTTTAGGTTCAAAAGGTGCAATATAAATATTTTCGGGGAGGATCACTGGTGGTTCTAAATCACTCTGAATAACCGAAATTAAAACCGTGTTTTTAGCCTCTCCATAGGCTGTATTGGCTATTAAGGTATAATTATGAACACCCAGGCTTAATGTATCTAATGGGAAGATTATAGAAGTCCCTGAAATTATACTTGCACTATTTATTGTAAGTACATCGTTAATGAACACTGAATAAACTCCTTCATCACGTGTCACGATTTTAAATTGTAATTCTTTATCAACAATTCCTAGGGGAATTGTTTGGTCTCCTGTAGAGTAAATTACAGGGGGTAAATTATTAACATGGTCGGAATAAATTAGATCATTTGATAAATAATTATTAGGACCAGCTAACAGCTCAAGAATTCCGTCACGATTAAAATCCCATAAAACAAATTGGTGATATGCGTTGAGATTGTTATAGGATTGAAGAATTGTTGATCCATTAGGTGCAATCTCCAAAATGGTACTTGCACCACTATTTCTGTCCACAACCACTTCAGAAAGTCCATCTCCGTCAATATCACCACTTACTATATCAAAATGAGCTGCTGTGTCGAAGGATAAATTGGTTGCTGAAAAACTTGCTCCGTTCCAAGTGAACCGCACTATAGGATAGGTAGAAAGGGCATAATTTGGTGTTCCGGCATAAATCTCTTTATTTCCATCATTATCGATGTCTGTGACGCAAAATGAATTAAATCCTGCCGAATGAACGCTTCCAGAAAAACTGGTTTCAAATTCTTTTAGATAGCTAGAACTTACTTTATCATAGCTGTAAATCCGTAATGAAGAATCAGAACCTGTTTTTCCAGTAATTAATTCTATAACATCATCATTATCAATATCACCAACACCAACAGATCGATATCCTCCTCCTTCTAAAATAGCGTCAAGTTTGAAGTTTATAAATCCTGGATCCCATGAATAGATCTTTGTTTGGGAATTTGAATGATGTATTAATTCATCTTTCCCATCATTATCGATATCATAAATCTGAGCTCCAGAGCTAGTTATATCTAATAATCCAGCTTTTGCTGACCATTTAGATGTATATTCAGTCCCATTCCACCCTAAAAATAGCATCATGGAGGGAACACTACTTGAAAAAGCTAAAATCTCTTCAACTCCATCAGTGTCAAAGTCATAAACAAGTATTGGTTCAAAATAAGAATAATTGTCCATCGAGTAAGTATATGTCCGTTCATGGGTAAAATTAAAGATATTATTGGATTCTTGCTTTAATATCATCATCGAAAAATCTGTGAACTGGCTTGATCCCACAATTATTCGTGGTAGTCCATCAGGATGAATGTATCCAATTTGTATCTCCCGAGGATAATATCGACTATTTGGTCCGAACGATGTTGTAAAATTAACTAGAAAGTTATGATTAATGTTTGCATTCGTATAGGTCGGTCCTATAAAAGCAGGAGTGGTTGAAGCGTTGTTTCCATTGATTGAAAAAAAAACTAATCCCAAGAGAACTAATAAAATAAAATTCTTTATGAAAAATTGCTTTTTAGAAAGGATTTTCAATTTAATTCACCAAGTTTTTGAAATATACGGTTCCTACTATTTTTAAAATTAACCGAACAGAATTTCTTAAAATGCGGTGTCCAAGAAATCAAATACTAAAGCTGAAGAAGAATAATTCTTATTTAAACTGAATTAACTAATCTATTATTGTCAGCTAGTTTGAATCAATACTTTAATGGTATGCTTTTCTCAAAAAAATTATACCACCTATGATATAGAAGATACTTCCAGCAATTATCAGCATTATTATATCAAGCATATAATTAGATAGATTTGCATTAAGGATGAGTGTTTTACGTAATATTACTCCAACAGAGTAAAAAGGATTAAGATGCCAGATTTGGATAGATCCAAGAAGATTTATTCGTGGTAATGGAAAAAAATTGCCTGTTAAGAACGCTAAAGGAATTCCGATTAAACTTGGTAGGTAAGTAGCCAATTGCCCATCAGAAAGAGCAGCCATACTCAGACTTATTCCCAGTAGAGGGAGAATCGCAACACAGCAGATAAGTATCCCAACGATAATTTGATTAAAATTCTGATAGGGAAATTCAAGGAAATATAATGTACCAAAGATTATAGCCATTGTAATGGCAGTACTGACAAGTTGAGTGAGAGTTAATCCTATAAAGTAGCTATTTGGCGAAAAACCACTTAATTTAAGCCTATCTATTGTTTCATCCTCTCTTTCAAATCCAACAATTGCTGAAACACCTGTACTAGAGGTGATAAGGATAAAGATCAACAAGGCAGGGGCAAAAATATCGAATTCGGTAAATGATCGTGTAGAAATCATTCTTATTCCAGTGGAGAGGAATCTGATATCTTCTAGACCAGACAGCCAAAAATTATCTGTAAATCTTTGTAATATATCCTCAAGTAGTATTAATGCCTCAGAAAACCTTGCATAACTAATATCACCAATAATTTCGATTGAAGAATATGAATAATGAAATATTGTTTGATTAGATACACTAAATCCTTTTGTTACATTGATACGATGATTTAATCCAGCTAAAATCGTTTGAGAAAAATCAGAAGGAATAATCATACATAGAGAAATGAATCGGCTTTGAACAGCACTAGCTGCAGAATCAGTGTTATTAAAGGAAAAGATATGAAATTTTGAATTATCCTTCTCGGTAAACAACTGACCTGAATCAATTCCAGTAATAAAACTACTTCCAAAACCGTTTTTCAATGAATTATTTAAGAAGGGTTTGTTTAGAGAAGATATATAGCTTTGAAATTTAGTTTGGGAATCTAAATCAAGATCAGGTAAATTATCCTGATTAATTACTCCAATCTTATACACAGGTCCTTGATCATCTACAATGACAAAGGAACTCTCATCTCCATAGATCCATGCTAAACCAACTGTAAACAAAATAGGTAAGATGAGGATTACACTCATCCGTTCGGTATTACGATATGTTTGTTTTATACAACGCTGAAAGAATATTATGGATTTATTCAATATCTATTCCCTCCTTATAAATCTCATATAATAGAAAGTTATCATTCCCACTAGCAAATAAAATAATCCAAACAGGAGACTGAAAAAAATCTCAGGAATAACCTGTTGTAGATTAAAATCGTATAAAAGGACTTGGCGTAAAGCTGTAACCGAATGCGTCAAAGGCATTAGATCCCAAATCAAGAAATCACGAGTAAAACCTCCAGCTAAGGGAAAAGCGTTAGGAATTAATGAAATATGAGGCACAGCAATGAATGCTCCACTCATAAAACACAAGAACGGTCCCCCAAATCCTAATATAGTTCCAGCAATATCCTCATTTGATATAAAAGCTGTAGTAATGTAAAGCAAACTAGAAGAGAAAGGAAAGATAGTAAGGGAGATAATTATTGCCAAAAGAACATCTCCTTGCGGAGTAAAATTAAACAAAATACTAGCAAAGAATAGTATCAACGTTTGAGCAAACATAACAGGGATTTGAATTAAGAAAGAACCTAAAAGATATCCCGTTCCAGCAGAGGGAGATAATAGAATTAATTCAATGGTTTTATTTCGAGATCGATATTCCATACAAAATAGCATTGATAGTAAACTAGGCTGAACAAGAACTCCAAAAGCTATTAATCCTGGGATTGTTAAGTCAAAAAGAGAATATTGAGGAATTGAGATTTGGTTTTCTTGATTTAAGGCAAAATTGATGCTACCTCCAGGTCCTTCAAAGAAAGAAGTCAAGTCTTGGTAATTCTCTAAAAAGGAAGCAAGGACAGACTGTGCTAATCGAAAATTAATGTAAGTGTCATCTCCCTGAATAATAACTGTTTCAGAGACATTAACAGGTAGTGAAGGAACCTCAGGGAAATAGATCTGAAGCATCTCATGAAAATATTGACCAAAAGTGTTTTTCCAATATCTATTAAAAATTGAAATTGAAGCGTTTGAAAAGCCAAAAGGAATTTCCATTAAAATGTCTAAATCACGTTCAATTAACAATTCTTCAGCTTCAGAGATAGATGAATATACAGAAACATCAAAAATATTCGGAGAATCGGTGTGATTTGTATAGGTTGTGCTATTTAACATTTGTATTAATTCTATTCCAAATCCTTTTTCTAGAACATCAATAGAATGATAAAATATGAATGTATCATTACCAATTAATGTTTCATTTAAAAAAACGTCTTGAAACGCTTTAGGAAGACCCTCATCGTTATTTACAATTCCTAACCGAAAAGTAGGGGTGGTTCCAATCATAGAAGCTGAAAATCCAAACCAGTAAATTACTATAAAAAAAATGGGAAATATCACAAGATAGGGGATGGTCCATTTACTCCTTATAATTTGCAAACCCATCCTTCCACAGACAGCCAGACTATTCTTTAAAGTCATCAAATCTCCTCATTCTCGTAAACTACGTCCTGTGAGATGAATAAATACATCTTCGAGTGTTGTTCCACGTATAGAGAGATTTCCAATCTCAGTGACTCCCATTTTTTCTATTAGACTTAAAATTCGATTTAATTTTGGAATTAAATCTCGTGCTCGAATAACAAGCTGTTCATTTAAGTAGAAAACATCCTCTATAGCTAAATTTGAGATTGGATCTTTGAGTGCAGTCATTATATCCTCTGAATTAGAGTTGTCCCCTTTAAGACTAATTTCTACAATATCACCCTTTCCCACGGAAGCTTTTAGCTGGTTTGGACTATCTAATACTAAAATTTCTCCATGATCTATGATTGCTATCCGATTGGACAATCGATCTGCCTCCTCCATATAATGAGTTGTTAGAATAACTGTTTTACCTTCTGTAGGAAGTTTTTTAATGAAATCCCAAACAATCATTCGTGATTGAGGGTCTAATCCAGGAGTAGGCTCATCACATAAAATGATTTGTGGATTATGGACAAGAGCAAGTATTAGGTTTAACCTTCGTTTTTGGCCCCCTGATAAGGTTTTTGTTAAAGCATCTCGTTTCTTCTTTAATCCCACTTGGGTGATGAGCTGGTTAATCCGTTCACGAGCCTGAAGAATTGGTATATCATAAATTTTGGCTACAAATTCTAAATTCTCTTGCACAGTTAAATCTTCATAGAATGTTGGCGTTTGGGGAATTATTCCTAATTTTCGTTTGATCTCCTTTCCATTTGTATTGGGATTCACTCCTAGAATTTTCACGACTCCTGAATCAGGTTTTAATAACCCAACCATCATCTTAAGACTGGTTGTTTTTCCTGCTCCATTTGGTCCTAAAAAACCAAAGATTTCACCTTCATAAATTTGAAGTGAAATTCCCCGAACCGCTTCTACGCGATGTTTTCCTTTCCCAAAAGTTTTAAACAATTCATTTACCTCAATAATAGCTTCCATTATCACTCCTCGCGGCTGTTTCCTATATCTCTCTCTTTTTCTTTCATGAAGTTCAGTCCATATTCAAGGAATTGACTGTACATTTCCAATCCTTTAATCTGGACGTTAATTGCAGTCTTCAAATTAGGATCTTCATTTTTCAAGTCTGGAGTTTCGATTTTTTGTAATTTTTCGATCATTATAGAATTAAGATCAATGAACCTCTGAAAAAAACCTGTGAGCATATCTGAATCAGTAGCTACACGATATGTATAGCCGATTTTATGTGAACCCTCCTTAATTACTGTACCATAATGAACATTAATCTTAATGGCACGATTAATTGAGGATATAGAAACTGGATATTGATTTTTATTTCCAAATAACTCTTTCAAGCGGTCAGAGATGGCAGCTTGAGACCAATCATGAGGTTCTAGCCAGAGTAGGGCATCTATATAACCGCAGGTTCCTGGAAGCCCATATTCTTGCCAAAACTCAGCCATTACTTCGAAAAATTGATTTCTTGCAGTACTAATCTTGAACATGGAAGATCATGTTTTTATAGGCATCTGAATTTATAAAACTTTTCATTATTCTGAATTTCAGAATTCCGAAATTTTGGAATAAATCATCTTAATCGATTAAAATAATTTTGATAAATTCCTCAAAATTTTTCTTCATTTATTAACATCTAGGTTTCACATAACTTTCTGTTTATCGGATGTTTTAGAAGGAAAAAAAGGGGGAATTAAGAGGATTAAGGAAGCATTAGACAATGATCAAAGACAATTTATTGCTTCTTTCTATAAATCAATTGATAGAAAATTATTCCAAGAATTATGATAAATGAAAACCCTGGTGTTAAACCTGTTGTTGTAGTAGAACTATCAGTAGAAGTTGAAGTCGTTCTGCTAGTTGATATTGTGGAAGTTTTAGTCGGATAACTAAGTGACCAAGATGGAAGAGGAAGAACATCAAAGAAATTTTCAAGAATTATAGAAAAATCATTAGACTGAGAGAAAATTGTTACATCTTCTAAGATTCTTGCCCTAACAAGAATTTTTATTGTAGGGTCATTAATATTGAAAAACTCGATAAAAGACAAATCTAATTGGTTTTCTTGCACTTGAAAATGTTCAAAAATGTTACCAAGATACCATTGTTGGACTTCTCGGAACGGATCTCCTATCATCCAGAATAAAAGATATTCATTTGATGGGGTATGGAAGAATAATTCAATTGATTCAATAATACTTGAAGACTGATTAATGTAAGCAATAACGATGGCTAAGGTCCCAGAATCACTTAATATGGCTGTTGAACTAAAGTTATAATCCAGAATAATTGATGTATAAGGACCACTTTGGAAAACGTCATAAATAGTAATCTCATTAAATGTAAGCTGAGATTCAATCGATCCTTGAGATAAAGAAACACCTGTTAAAAGTGAGTAACTGATAAGAAGAATTATTAAGATTTTATGTTTGGGTTTTTTGTTCATTTTAAGTCCCTAAATAATAGGTATAAGGTTAAGTTGGTGTTCCACCCCATGTGGCAGTATATTCAACATTTCCCTTAGGGTTTCCCATAGCATCAAATTCGGTATAAGTCCATTTGATCATTTCATAGATGAAAGATACTGTTTCCATGGGTATATCATTTGAATCTGATCCTATATAGGTACTAACAGAAACTACTATTGCGTTTGTTAGTTGAATAGTTAAATAATTTAACTCCGTTGGACTGGAATAAAACCTCAAAGTGACTCCAGGTCCTGTAATAATTGTTCCTGTTGTACAGTGTTCGTACAATTTAGGTGTCGCTTTGTCTATATACTTCATAATTCTAATTGGTGTATGAACTATTTGACCAGCGCTCCGATCAGGATTATATACATTTTTAATACTATGAGAATATGCAAGTATATCAATTGAATCTTCACGTCCTGCAACCTTGGACTCACCATCAATGCCTACAATCCATAGATTCATTGAAGAGTCTTCTGTAATGATTTCTAAAGAAGCATTTCCATATTGACCATTCATAATAGTAGTGATAAACGCTATTGTAATCCCAAACAACAGCGCCATCGCAATAACTGTGCGAAATATTATCTTTTGTTTCATTTTTTTATTCTCCTTTCATTTCTTAATGAGAATTAGGTCTTACTTACATTCAATCATTCTTTTTAGTCTTTCCAAAACAAAATTTCGCAAAATATCATGTCAAAAACAGCTTGGATTAACTATTTCAAGCAAAAAATATACTCTCGGACGTCATTATAAGTTATTCTATAAATTATATATGCATTCATCACACTATAAGGGGTATTTCTATTAGAAGGGCCCCAATAATTCAGTGAATTGAGCAATTCCCTTAATTTATTTTACACTACAAGAAATACTTTGAAATTTTCTTCAAATCTCCTAATGTAAAGATTTAAAAGACATTAAATACTTTAATACACAAAGAAATAATATGAAAATTTTAAGCAAGGGATTTAAACCTTATTTATTCTTATTTCTCTTTGTTTTAGGCGTGACAACCACATTATTTGGCTTATTCTTACTGACTGCTAGTAAAAATGTTATTTCCTTTTTTTTACTTTTAATTAGCACGTTGTTTGGATTTTTTCTCGCTATCTACAGTATTTATGAAGGAAAGGTTTATTATAAACCCAGAAATTCCTAAAAACCTTACTTATTATCTAAAGAAAGAGATTACATTAGTGAAGATTTTTTTAAATGACTTACTTGAATTGAACTCTGAACTGCACCATTGCCTTTGATTTCCTATATCAAGAAAAATTCCATTTATTTGAGGAAATACAAGTATGATTAGAACCAAATCAATGTTAACAGAGGAAGAAATTCGCTCTAGTCTTACCAGTGTACTAAGAGACGGAATAACTACCCAAATCATGTTGATCTTGACTGGTGGAATATTCCTAATCTCCTATACATTAGATTTAGGGGGAAATAATGTAATTATTGGCCTTATTGTGGCTATTCCCTCTATAACTCAACTTATTCAAATTCCAGGAATCATGTTTGTAGAAAGATTTCGAAACAGACGAAAAATTACAGTTTTCGCTGCAGGACTTTCAAGACTATTCCTCCTCCCTATTGCCTTTATTCCCTTTATTCCTTTTGACATTCGCATTCCAGTTCTCTTAATTATAATTTCTCTTCATTATGGAGTTGGAGCTATTGGAAATTGTAGCTGGGATAGCTGGATGAAAGATTTAATCCCAACAGAGCACCTTGGTAGGTTTTTCTCTCGTAGGATGACATATGCTGTTGCATTTGGAATAATTGTAAGTTTCTTTACTGGATTAATGATTGATTACTGGCAAGCTTATATTCCAGATCAAAAATTGATAATTTACTCCTTTTTATACATTATTGGATTTATTGTAGGGATTATAGGAGTATTGATTGTTTCAACCATTTATGAACCTTCAATGACAATTTCTACAGGAAAACCTCGTATTAGGAAACTTCTGAGAGCACCTCTTAATGATACTAATTTTCGACTATTGCTTTTGTTTCTCATCCCGTGGAACTTTGCAATAAACCTCGCTGCTCCTTTTTTTGTTGTTTATATGATTAATATTCTACAAATAGACCTTTTCTTGATAGTTATCTTCCAAATATTTGCCCAAATTACAAATATTATCTTTTTCCGAATTTGGGGTAATATTATTGATAAATATAGTAATAAATCAGTCTTGTTGATTGTTTGTCCTCTTTTTCTAACTGGAATCATTATTTGGGTGTTTACTACCGCATCGAACTTTCTTTTAACATTAATAATATTAGTACTTATTCATCTGATTTTAGGAATCTCATCTGCTGGTATCAACTTAGCTACATTAAATATTGGATTGAAACTTGCTCCTAAAGGATCAGCTACTTCTTATTTGGCGGTTAGAAATATATTAATCGCGATCGCTGCTGGTTTTGCCCCTTTGGTAGCAGGAATTCTTGCTGATTTACTCGTTGGGGTTAAATTTCCTTTTATCAATTATTTAGATGTGATATTTATAATCGCTACTTTTTTGGGAGTAATTCCTCTGATTATATTAGCAAGAGTTCAAGAATTTGGAGAAGTAAAAGAATCAACAGTTCTTCTAGAAGTAATTACACAGATGAAGAACTACTTTCGACTTTTACCAGTGTCAGCTGGTGTTCGTCAAATGACACACCTACCTTCTACTATATTAAGAAACAATAACAGTTCTAAGAGTAAAAATAAGCACAGAACTTAAAGAACTTTTTAATTCCCCACCAAGGGAAAGAAGCAACAGAAGTTCAATTAATCTTTCAGATTTTATAAGAATTGTAGAAAAAGTCGAAACTGAAAAAGGATTAAAAAGCATCATAACTTATAAGCGATTTATTTTAAGGCTTTTATTATGCAGATGATGTCTGTTAAAAACTATAATGAAAAAGCTGAAATGAATGTTAATATTCCTCAACATGCAAATACAGGATTGAAACGCTTAGATCTATTTCTTTCTCGAATTAAAAAATCGCATCCTCACTTAATTGATAAAATTTTTGATTATCTTAACAATAACTGGGTAAAATTAAAGAAAATTCCAAGTCTATCGCTTGTAGAATATGAAATATTGAATGAATATCCAATATTAGTTTCTAAAGCCTTAGGCACTCTATTTGCTTATATGGACCTAAATGCTTATGATCTCCCTTCAAAGAGTGAAACTGCATCTATAAATGTTATTGATTATTTAAGATCATCTCTTTTCTTTAGTTACTCACTTATTGAATCATTACTTAAAATTATGTCCAAGGAAGAAGCGATTAACTATTACAAAGACTATATTGATACAATCACAAAATCTTCTCGAGATCCATCACAATACTTGGAAAACCTTGAGGCTATGAGACCTTCAGGTGAAGAATTTCAAAACAGATTTCAGAGTCATGATTTTATCAATTTTAGCATCCATTCAGGAAAGATTGGAACAAAAACAACAAAATGTAAATGGCATGAAGTAATGAAAGAATTAAAGAATCCAGAACTTAGCTATGCTGTTTGCTGCCATTATGATTTTGAAGCTACTCTGAATATGAATCCTAACTTTGTGTTAACACGAAATCAGACTCTTATGGAGGGAGCCCCGTATTGCGATTTCTGTTACCATGATCTGAGACTAGTAGATTCTATTGAACACCCACCAAAGGAATTTTGGGAACAATTGAAATGAAAAAAAACAAGGAATTCAAGGATGGTTATATTCTTCTTTTACAGCATTGAGAAGATTAATTATAAATATAGTTCGAGATGGAAGTGAATCTTGAATTAGGATTCTCCCCTTATATTTATCAACTAATTTTTTAATAATAAATAGTTCCAAGCCAAATTGAGAGGTATTATGAAAAGTCCATTCTGGATTATGAAAAGAATCTTGAAATTGTAGAGAAGTACCAATCCCAAAGTCACTTATTGTTGTTTGTACAAAATCTTCATTTGGTGCAATGTTGATAGAAATTCTCGAAGTATTGGAATGAAGAACAATTCCAAAAGTCGATGTAACAATAAATACCACATCCTCCGAAAAACAAAAACGTTCCTCGATATAATAAATTAAGACTTTTTTTATTCGAGAGAAAGTATTGGATTTATTTCCAAATAATTAAGAATTTCCTGAACTAAAACATCTTTCTGAGTTCTGTGTTTTGTAAAAGATTTAAGGAAGATCCCATTTCGCATTTCAATGGTTTTTTGCACCGATTTTAAGGCTCCAGCTGGGAAAAAAAGAAAAGTAGCAAAACCAATAACAGGTTTCCTCATTAAGTTTTCAGGCAGTTTTAACTTTAATACTTGACGAATAGCTTTTGCAGGTTTTTGTCCAAATAAAATATACCCATGAACTGGTGTTCCGATTAAAATCAGATCTGCCTCCTCAAACTGAAGTGGTCTAACTGTTAAAGTATGTTTGATAAGAACAGTGTGATCTAGAGCTTCTAGTCGTGATGCTAGTTCATCAGTTACTTTCCTTGTGTGTCCAGATTCAGAGGCAAAAACAATGAGAATATTCAAAATAATAACCTTAAATCAACACTGCTTAGCAATACGATTCATACCACCAATCTTAGAATGGAAATAATGGATATTTATAAAACGTTTGAAACCTGGTATCAGTCTGTGGCCCATCATACATGATGATGCGTACTTCATACCATTTTCCTCACATAAAGCAATAGCCTCTTCGGATGCTGTTCCAGGCATGAACCAAATTGCGGGTTTAGGGTTCAGAGTTACTGCTTCCTTTACGATTTCAACTGTTTTATCTTTTTTATGAACCACAATAACTACATCAACAGGTTCAGGTAAAGCGTTTAAGGATTGATAGGTTGAATCCCCTTCTACAGTCTTAGACTCAGGGCATACTGCATAAACTTTGTTGACGCAATACCATGAATCGTCTGTTCCTGATTTAAATAATCTATAGCCTTTAGTTGATAATCCTCCAGTAAAAGCTCCTGCAATTGCATATTTATTTTCGGTTGTAAACCCGTGATCTATTTCTACCATGTTTTATCACATCTTTGGATTTTTACAATTTTATTGAATTAATTTACATTTACTTTATTATACCTTGGATTGCGGTATTGTTTCTCTATTCCTAATTGGAGATACTGGATAGTTTAAGGTTTATATCAATGAAATAGGGTACTTTAATGATATTAGATGGCTTTAAACTGTACCTAGCTTTAATTTTTAAGATGAGAATGAAAATTTTGCAAATGAGTTCTTTTTCTTCTTTTTTCAACTATAAAATCACTCTTAAAATAGAAATTTCTTAAATTATGCTCAAAAAGGCCAATAAAATTATGACAAAATTCGAACTAGCACCAACTAATTTAAAGGAATTTCAATAGATCAACCGCTTATTTCTCAAAAAAGATTTTTCTATAAAAGGAGAGATGGTAGGATTTGCGGTGAAATACGATTTTAAAACATATGAAGCTTTCTTCTGAAGATCTTATCAATTTTTTGGCAAATTTAGCTACTTTATCGGCTTTTACATTTGTACCACTTTGGGGTAAAGAGTTAGGTCTAACTGATCCAGAGATCGCTGCAATGGCAACTCTCTATGCATTGATCGCCTTTTCTTCAGGCTTAATCACTGGTCGATTATCCGATAAATTTGCTAACCGAAAATTATTCATAATTTTTGGGTCAATTACTGCAATGATAACAATTTCGGGGTTACTGATTCCAGACAAAACATGGTTTACCATTTCAAGAATAATGACTGGTTTAGGATTTGGTGCCCTTGCTCCATCCCTTGTTGCATTAGTATCTGACAAAGGAGAAAAAATAGGTAATTTTTCATCATTTGGATCTCTTGGTTGGGCTTCAGGAGTATTAATTAGTGGAGTATTAGGTCTTTTCTGGATCCCTGCGATCTTTATTTTTGGGATTTTGGCTTTAGGAGGGGCAACTATTTTAGCTTTTTCGATAAGAGAAGAATCTAGATTTCTAGGGGGATCTCCTAAAAAAAATTTTTCGAATGAATCATTTTTTGAGGTATTTTGGCATAGAAAAAGTGCATACTTAACCCTAGGAATTAGACACAGCTTTGCTCAATCTATTTGGACATTTTGGCCTCTTTTTCTACTCAGTTTAGGAGCAAATACCTTCTGGATTGCAATTATCCAGACTACCAATGCACTGACTCAATTTACGATCATGCAATACTATACTGATAAGATTCCTAGTAAATTCATGATGTATCTAGGACTTAGTTTCTCAGCGATTTCATTCTTCTCTTTTACCCTTGCAACAGACTTTTGGGGAATTATTCCGACTCAAATAATTCTAGGGATATCCTGGGCATTTACATATGTAGGTACTTTACGATATTCAGTTGAAAAAAGTGATTTTGATAAAAGTTCCTCTGCTGGAATTTTAACTAGCACTATGGCTATTTCTGGAATTTTTGGCCCATTAATTGCATTAACGATAATTGGTTTAGGTGGAGGTTACGTTCAGATTATGATTATTGCTGCAGTTGTTACTGTAGTAACACTACTAGGTTTTTGGTTAAGTCAGCATATTTCGTGATAAAATGATAGTCTTTTTACATATAAAGTACTATTTAGTACTAAATTGCTATTTTTAGAGTCATTTCTAATCCATTAGGCAGAAAAGGAAGCGTTACTGTAATAATTTTTGGATGTCGGTTTAAAAATGAAGTGATTGCCTCACATACTTCTGGGTCATCTTTATGGATTTCTAAACAATCTAATACATTGTCAGACAATAAAATTCCCCCAACACGAAGTTTGTCAATTGCAAGCTCCATAAAATCAGGATAATCTGCTTTATCCGCATCTAGAAATATAAGATCCACTGGTTCAGAAATTTGTTTAAGTAAGGTTTTTGCATCTCCCAGAATAAGTTCAACGTTTTCTTTCAATCCAGCTTCTGACAAGTATTTTGATGCTGCTTCAATTTTTTCTGGCAATATATCATAAGAGATTACTCTTCCTCCATGGAACTGTACAGCAGCTGCCAGCCAGATTGTTGAGTAACCAAAACTAGTACCAATTTCAACTATTAATTTTGCTTTCATAGTACGAGCTAAGAGATATAAAAATTTTCCTTCGTCTCTTGGAATTGCCAAAGATCGTTTTTCTTTAGTAAAAATTTTACCTGTTTCTTCTCTTTCTATTTCCTGATCTCGAAATACTTCTAATTGTCTTAATATTTTCTCAACCTGTTCAGATAACATAGGTAACAGAAAATATTTCCTACTCAAAATTTTATTGAAAGGATAATCAGAAGTTTCAATGTGTTTTTTATGATTAATAAGCAACAATTGAAAGAATCAATAAAATTTCAAAAAACGACTGATTTAATTATCCTAATGAAGCTACTAAATTCTTATCACTAAAAGGACTTGAGGGAACTCATTCCGTACTTATTTTAAATTTTTGGCACTTTTTAGGGTAAATTGCCTCTAACAAAAAGAAGTTATTTTGATCAATTCATTCATATTCTTATTGAAAAATAAAAACGGTCAGAAATAATGGAAAGAAAAAGATTCTGTATTACGGGGCTACTCATCTTTTTTTGTCTTTTTATATCAACATTTCAGGTTGAAGGAGATAACTACTTAATTCTTGAATATTCCACTTATTTAGGAGGAAATGGTACAGAAGGACATGGTATATTATTCTTTAATAGTTCAGATCAACTTATTGTTGTATCAGAAACCTCAAGTACGAATTATCCATTATTAAATCCATATCAAAACAGTAACCATGGAGTTCGAGATATTACGATCTCATTACATGCTTGGAAAGAGAATATATTAACATATTCAACATTCTTTGGAGGGGATGGAGATGATTTTGTTTCTAGGGCTATTATGAACTCAAAAGGACAGATTATAATGGTTGGTGTTACAGATTCAAGTGATTTTCCCTTGATTAATTCATTAGCAATCAACTCTACAGGTAGAGATGTATTTATTGTAATATTTGATCCTCAAATAAGCAATTTCACGTTTTCCTCTTTATTAGGGTCAGCAAGCAATTATTATGGTATTAATGTTTGTATAGATTCACTGGATAATATCATTATCTCAGGAACGACCGATTCGGAGAGTTTTTCTATTATTAATGGTTACCAGACTTCCATTAAAGGAGATTCTGATGGATTTATCATGAAATTATCTTCTGATGGTCAAGAAATCCTGTATTCCACCTATTTTGGGGGATCAATGGATGAATCGATAAAAGCAGTAACAGTAGATGGACAAAATAATATTATTTTCACAGGAGTAACCCAATCAACTGATTTTCCTATTTTCAATGCTTATCTAGCTGATAAAAGTGTTTCAATCTGGGACATTTTCATTGTAAAGATGACTGCTAATGGACAGCAGGTAATATTTTCAACTTTCCATGGTGGAACACGAGTATGGGGGCCCCAGATAGTACGATGTGATTCTTTAGATAATATATTAGTCGTAGGTGAGACAAATTCAATAGATTTCCCTTTACTTAAAGCATTACAAAATACATATGGTGGGGGTGAGTTTGATGTTTTTTTATCAAAATTTAATCCAAATGGATCAGAACTTGACTACTCTACTTTTCTTGGAGGGAAACAATCAGAAACGCCAATATCCTTCACTCTTGATCATAATCTATTATTTATTACAGGTTGTACAGATTCCCTTGATTTCCCTCAAGTGAATGAATATCAGTTGGGGAAAAGTGGAGCTGTTGATGGATTTATGACAGCAGTAACCACAGATGGGCAAAAATTAGCCTTTTCAACCTTTTTTGGAGATTTGGGAAATGATTATATCTCTGATCTTATCTTTTTACCGGAAGTGAGTCATTCATTCTTCATTTCTGGACATACAAGTTCAAGAAACTTCCCCCTTCATGAAGAATATCAAAGTTCTTATGGTGGGGGTGAATTTGACTTATTTATAAGTCAATTTTCGTTAGATCTTTCTTTTTTATCAGCTAGTACTGAATCAACTAGTACTAAATCAACTAATATTATGAAAACTCCAGTTCTCGAGTTATTTCTAACTATTCCCACCTTCTTCCTAGTTATAATAAGAAAAAGAATAAATAAGTGAAAATATCATTATAAACAATTTATAATCTTAATATTCTTCACTCTTTTAATCCTCTTTAAACCTAGCTTCCCATTCTTCCCGCATAATGATTTGAGAAACATCAGTAAGATGATCAGTTGCCAAGATTCCGTCTAAATGGTCAATTTCATGTTGAACCAGCTCTGCTAAATCATCCACATACACTTGAGTTTTTTTTCCATTTTCAGTCATAAACTCTACATGAATTTCTTTATGACGTAAAATTTTGACAAAGAATGCTACATCAAAACTATAACAGCTATCCCATACTTGGAATTTTTCTAGACTTTTAAAGAAAATGTTAGGATTAATCATTGCAAAAGCATTTTCAGGGAGATTAAAATAAACGACTCTTTTGTTGTATCCAATTTGAGGAGCTGCTAATGCTCGGCCAATATTCTTGCTTTTCTGCAGATATTCTAATGTATCCTTCAGGTCAAGTATTATTTCTTTTAATTGATTATCATATTTAGTGATTTCTTCTGAGATTTCTCGTAATTGGGGATTTCCAAGAAGAAGAACAGGCTTTATTGGCATATTTAGTCATCATTTTGTAAATTATTACTGAAGTTATAGATGCTGTAGATTTCAGAAAAGTTTTTTCATTGTTTGTAAGTTCCCCAGTTTCTTTTATATGCATTTAGTAATCATATATTACTCCATTATAAAAATCATAATTAGAACGTTATTAATGGAAAATCACGACCACTACTAATTATAGAATAGAAATGACCCTTGTTACACCGAAAAATAATAAAAATTGGGGTTTTTTCTATTCTTTTGGATAAAGCAAGTCAAAATTAATCTTCGAAATAATCTATAGACATATGGTGGGAGGTTTGGGAGCGGAATAGTTGAGAGTTCACCGAAAATGACAAATTTTAAAGGCAAGCTACAGAAAATCATCAAAGACGCGAGATTGCCCATGTAACATGGATAAGCTCATTTCCTTTGTAATTGAATGAATGGCAGACTCATTAATAGTTCCTTTTTCGAGTTTTTGTGGTTTAGACATTCATTAAACCATTGCCATTCTAGTTAATTATATGAATTAGTCAAAGAGAGCTAGATTAAACTCCTTAAAGGGTCTTGAACATGAGAAAATCCTTTCTTCCTCACTTAAATATCCTAACACTGATTATCACACACTTTTTCTGGGGTTACGTTAATATCTTATATGCAATAAACATTCAACCCTTTATTATCGCACTTATTGGAACTAATTCAGAAACTGCCAGTATCTTAGGACTAATACTATCCATAGGAACTCTATCTGCTGTAGTTCCTTTATTTTTCGGGTACTTAGGGGATTGGTATGGTCGAAAGAACCTCATCGTGGTTGGTCAATTTTTAAATGTTATTGGAATGCTTGGAATTGGCTTTTTTTCTAGTAATATTTTCTATAGTGTCCTGTGGATCATTATTTTCAATATTGGTGTAGGATTTTACGACCCTCCACTTCAAGGCCTCATCTACGAATCATCACGTGCAGTCAACCGAGGAAGAATCTATTCTATTATTTATAATTCAGCTTCTATTGGAGGTATAATTGGTGCATTATTAATTCAGACCTTTGGTGATGAGCTCCTTCTAGATCTTTTTCAATCTGGAGGTTTTATTTTACTTTTTACTCTGTTATTTAATTTAATCTTCTTGAAAGATCTTCATCCTAATTTTAAAAAAGCACGAATTCCAATTAAACAATTTTTGACTGATCCATTTGCTGGTACAACTGCACTAGCTTTCATTATTGATACGTTCGCTTGGGGATTATCGCTCTCGATTCTTAATGGAGTCTTAATTCTTGCTTTTGGGGTAGACTCAAGTTTTTTAGGAGAAATTACTTTAATTCAATCCTTTTTGCTTGTTATTCTCCAATTTCCAGCAGGGTATCTAGTAGATAAGATCGGTAGAACCTTTGGTCTTCTCATGGGGGAATTTGTAGGGATTTGTTGGATTTCAATCTTATTATATACTTTTACTTTTCCATCAGACTTTGCATTAGACTTAGTAGTTGTTGCTAGTGGTGTCTTAGGAGTAAGTATTGCATTTTGGAGACCTGCTGTTACTCTTAGTTTTATTGAAGTAGATAAATCGGCAGTGGCCACTAACTTTGGGATTTTAACCTTTATTCAACGAATGGGATGGGTCCCAACTGCAGCGATTGGAGGCTTCCTGTTTTCCATGTTTAATTTCCAAATTTTATTGCTAATCACTTTCTTTGGAACCCTTATCGTTGTATATCTCTTTTTAAGATTAGAAAGAATTGGTAGAACCCGATTGGAAATTATTTCCTCTTAAAAGGAATAACTATTTATTTGCTTATTAAATTCCTTTTTTAATGTTGAAAATGCTTGACCGATTAATTACAGCTATTGATAGCATACAAACCAAAAATGATGATTATATTGAAGCACGATATCATACTCGTGATACTACTTCCATTCAAATTGAAAATAGAGTGGTAAAAAATGTTAGTAGCGGAATCACAGAGGGATTATCACTAAGAGCATTAATTAATGGAAGTTGGGGATCAATGACCTTAGAGGGATTTACGCTCTCTGAGATTAAGCAAGGTTTTTTAAAGTGTATAGAGCTAGCGAAAAACTCCCATCCTTTTAAAAAACGATTTGTATCACTTGCAGAAATTCCCATTAATGAAGATTTCGTTAAACCTGATATCCGTATTCCCATAAATGAAATCTCAATTTCTGAAAAAATCGATGTATGTCTAGAGGCAGAAAAAAATCTTCAAACGCATAATAAGTTTATGGTTCAAGCATCAGCCAACTATTTTGATACAGTAGACCAAAAATTCATTCTTACAAGTGAGGGGACAAAATTAGAACTTCATGATCAAAAAACAACTCTTTTACTTTCAGGAGTAGCTAAAAAAAATGGTATTTTATCTCCAGCAGCCTCTCGTATGGCTGGAACAAAAGGATTCGAAATTTTTGATAATGATTCGTCCCACTTACTTTCAGAAGAAGTGGGTAGTCGGGCTGTTCGACTTACTGAAGCTTCTTTTGCTCCCTCAGGGTACTTTACTGTAATCCTTGGACCACAACTTACACGTCTTCTTGCTCATGAAGCATTTGGACATACGAATGAAGCGGATTTAGTGTCTGGTGGTTCAGTTTTACAAGGTAAGGTAAATAAAAAGATATGTAATAAAAATATTTCAATTCTTGATGATGCAGTCTATCCAGGCTCATTTGGTTGGCTTCCTGGGTATGATGATGAAGGAACCCCAGCTCAAAAAACAATTATGGTGGATAAAGGTATATTAATTACCCATTTGCATAATCGTGAAAGTGCAGCAGAATATACAACCACACCAACAGGAAATGCTAGAGCATTCATGCATAATAATGATCCTATAATAAGAATGACTAATTCAGTTATTTTAGGGGGTGATTCATCTTTGGAGGAAATGATAGCAGAGACTACAAATGGATTCTTATTAGAAGGAAGAAGGATGGGACAAGCAGATTATTCAGGAGAATTTATGTTTGGAGTTCAAGAAGGCCGTCAAATTCTAAAAGGAGAGCTATCTGATAAATATTATCGTGCTGTGACGATATCAGGGATTGCATTAGATGTACTTAGCAAAACTAGGCTTTTGAGTGAACAAATCGAACGGGGGTTCGCAGGATTTTGTGGGAAAGGCCAAACAGCTTTTACTGGTGGAGGAGGACCATTTATACTTACTGAACTTAATGTTGGAGGGAAAAACTAATGTTTTCTATTGACTATTACGGTTTAGCTGAGAGACTTATCAATCAAATTAGTAACCAAGGATTAGAGGCTGAGGTTTACTTTATAGCAGCGAAAAGGTTACAAATCTCGATTGAACAGAATTCAATTAAATCGGAGAGAGAAGAAGTAACTCAGGGATTTACTTTTCGAGTTGCTAAGGGAAACCAAAAAGGATTGACCTACTCAAACTCAACTGATATAAACACATTAATGAAAACAGTAGAACTAGCTGCTAAAATTGCAAAAAAATCCCCTGAAGATCCAAATTGGTCAGGGTTTACTCTACCAAAACCAAGTTACCCCGTTCAAGGAATATACGATGAAGAAATCGCACATCTTTCTTCAGAAACGATTTTAGAATCGATAGATATGATCATCCAACCCATAAAGATGATTGAGGAAAAAAATAAAATAGAAATTTCTACTCGTGGGCAAATTTCTCTTACAACTGAACTTTCAGGAATCATAAATACAAATGGAGTTAATTGTCAGGAAAAAAGTAGTCGTGTGACGCTAAATTTAGGAAACAATTGTCGTAGAGGTGAGGAGGTAAGTGGAGGGATTTGGGATGTTCTCACCTCAAGGAAATTCGACTTTATAGACAAAATTGAGGATTTTAGTCAGGATTTAGCCCAAAAAGCAATAGCCAACTTAGGGGGGCAAAAAGTACCTGAATTAAAAGGGGAAATTCTCTTGGAACCTGAGGTAATCGCTATGTTATGTAAACGTAGCCTTCTTTCAGCACTCTCTGCTGAAAATATCCATACTAAACGTTCTCCTTTTGTTGATCGTATTGGAGATCAGGTATTTAATTCGAATCTCACTCTTATTGATGATGGAAGATTATCTGAAGGCTTATACTCAAGTACGTTTGATGCAGAGGGTTTTCCTAGACAAAAAACTATTTTAGCAAGTAAGAGCTATCTTAAAGGGTTTTTATTTGATAATTACTATTCAAATATCTTCGATACCACGAATACAGGTAACTCTGCTCGTTCTGGCTATGCTTCTCGTCCATATATAGCAGCAACAAATTTAATTCTCGAGGTTGATGGAAAATTATCTTTAAATGAGAGTATACAAGATATTACAGAAGGTGCTATAGTAGGTGATTTTTCGGGAAATGTAAATATGGAGAACGGTGAATTTAGTGGAGTTTGTAAAAATTCATTTGCTATAGAGAAAGGAGAAATCAAATTCCCACTTAGAGATACTACTATTGCAGGGAATTTTTATCAAATCCTTTCTGATGCATTCTTCTTAAAAGAACCCAAAGATACTTATTATGGCGTAAGAACACCTGCGTGCTATTTTTCTTATAACCTTAATAGCTAAATAAAGAATTTTAGAATTTTCTGAAGTTTCTAACTTTTGTTTCTGGAATAATATCGAGATTTTCCTTAAAGATTGGTTCAAACCGTTCATCAATGTAGGATTAATATTTAGCAAATAGTTTTATTCTCATCCTTTCTATTTGATATCTATGGGGCAATTTAAAGAAAAAGTAACTGAACACTTTTATTTATACATATTCACTTCAATAAAAGAGATTGAAAATTCAAAAGCTTTTAAGGATCGCTATGAGTCAATATTTAAGATTAAAGAGAATGAAGCTTTAAAGCTTCTCTTGAACAAAATATGGATCAAATTATTCAACAAAATAATTAAATTTGATAATCCAGACGATTTAAAAAAACATATTGACCCAATAGCGAGGTTAGATGTTGATAAAATTAAAAAAGACCCTTATTCGTTTATTTTTTTCACTTTAAAAGGAATTCAATCCGAAAAGACTTTTCGAGAGTATTATGAATCCATCATTCGCTTTAATACCAAAGAGATCGTTAAATATATGGAAAAAGACCTCTGGCAGACCCTCTATGACCTAAGCCGAGAAGCAAAAGATAGAGATGATTTAATAACACATTTATCTCCTTTGATAAGTCTTGATATCAATCGATCATTAGAAATGATCAAAAGTGTTAACCCAGAGAAACATGAATTATTAATGATGATGAAGTGATTAGTGTAGCTAGAAATCCTTTTCGGTGAATTATTTGGCTCAAGTATTAGGTATTATCTTCGATCTTGATGGTGTACTCTTTGATTCAGAACCCTTATGGGATGAGAGTGTAACCGCAACATTTAACTACTTTTATAATGTTATTCCCTCATTGGATATTGCACAGACCATTCAAGTACGTTCAAACCCCTCCATTCTTGCAGCTCTTATCGAAAAATACTATCCACAGTACAGTTCTCTACAAGAAGAAGTAGAACGAACCAATGCTTATTTGGAAGAACATTTTATCACAAATATGACTTCGAGAATTAATTTTTTTCCTGAAGTTCAAAAAGTTTTAGAAAAGTTACTCGAATTGGGTATCTCTTTAAGTATTGCCTCAAATGCACCAAAAAAGGTAGTATCGGAAATAGTTACTAAAAATTTATTTTTAAGAACTCAATTTCATCCTATTTTTACAATTGATGATGTTACTAATGGAAAACCTAATCCAGAAATGTTATTCAAAGCAATGAGAATCCTTGGAATAGAACCAATGAATATGTTATTTGTTGGTGACTCTTTAAGTACGGATGGAGAAGCCAGTAGCGCTGCAGGTATCCCGTTTGTACTGCTTGATAGAAATAACACCAAAAAAGGAGGAAGTAATGATTATCTTTCCATCAAATCGTTAACTGAATTAATTGACTTGGTTAACTCTCAGAATCTGGAAGAAAATGCCAAGGAATTCCAAAACGTGTAGTTAAAATACTTCTTGCACCTTTTTCAAAAAGGTTCATATCATGGACTTCCCCCGAAGCGATAAGAGAACTAAAATTCTTATCAAATGAATAAGAAAAATTATCTAACGAGCTACGAAGGTATGAGTCCCCTTTAGGTGTTAAAACAAGGGCTAAAAAGTTGGAGTCATACTCGAGCATGATTTTATATTGGTTTTTCATAGCTACTTCGACAATGGGAGATGGTGATTTGATAGACTCAAGCATTAATTGAGTAATAGCAACAATTGCTCCGGCAAAAAGAATTGCATCAATTTTATGGATATCTTCTTTGAAATCATAGGTAAATAATGGAATTCCATTTAAATCAGTAACCATTATTTTATCTGCGCGTTGCCTTTTGAATAAACTTGCATAATTGAATCCGTGAAATGAAAAATAATAGAATAATAAACCAATAAGGTTAAAAGCTCGAATTACTGTTCTAATAAAAATATTAGGAGGAATTGAATAAATAAGTAATATAATGGTAAAAACCAAAGGAATGAAGAAAATAATCAGATTCCCTATTAGTAATAATTTCAGTTGTCTCTCTTGGGTAATCCATACATCCTTATATCCATTCCAGAAGGTTATGGTTACAACCACGCCCATAATACCATTCAAGGTCAACATCAACATTTCAAGGGTGTAATCTGTCGCTATTCGGTACATATTTAACTGATCTGACCAAACTGGTACTAAATTGCTAACAACGATTAGGGTGCTTATGACTGTGGCTACTATCGTGACTAAAAATTGTTCACGTGTTAATATTGAATCATACTCAAACTTCTCAGAAAACAGAAAGAAAATATACGTGATAAAGAGTGAAGAAAGAAGATAGACTTTACTAAATCCAATAAAAAGACCTATATCATTCCGAGGAACAAAAATACTGAAAAATATTGCACTGTCTCTGATAAGGAGAACTATAAAGATCAATAAGAAGAATAATAACGTTTTGGGATATCTTTGTCTAACCAAAGCTTTAGAAATTCGATAAATAAAAAAAATCTCAAATATTACCCCAATAAAAATAATAATAAGGCTAATTAATACTTCATTTGTTAGATAAACCATTTTCTCAGACTCGATAGGCATTCTATTCGTGTATATTCCTTAAATGGATTCACATTTTTCAAATAATTCATTTAATTTCTAACTTAAATTAGTTAAAGTTTGAGCTGAACGTACCCTAACAGATACTTAAAAATAAAAATGGATAATCATGAGTATTTACTTCCTGAAAATAATCCTTTTGGTAGATAACAATGTCACAAAAAGAAGAATTAACACCTGAAGAAGGATTAATGACCCTTCCTGGATTTCCCGTTGTATTGGTTTGTGTAGACAAAAATATCCTGACTCTTGCAGCAGTGAGTTTCTTTTCCTTTGTTAAACCAACGATAATGATTGGTATAGTACCTTCAAGATATTCCTTTGAATTAATCAAAAAAACTCAAGATTTTTCCTTCAATCTTCCTACTAGTGAACTTCTTCCTGCAGTAAAGTACTGTGGATCTCACTCAGGACGAGATTACAATAAATTTGCTGAAACAGGATTAACACCTATTCCTGGAAAAAAAATAACCTCTTTTCTTATTGAAGAATGTCCAGTTAGTCTTGAATGTAAAGTAATTAATGAAATTAACCAAGGAGGAACTCATGTCTGGTTTATCGGAGAAATCGTTATCAGTCATGTTCGACAAGATTATTCTCGAAATCAGGCAATACTCTACTGGCCAAGGGAATATAGGACAGTTGGTAATATTATAAAATGAAAAAAATTAGTTTTTCCTTTTTCTCTTGATTCTTCTAGTAAAGAGTTTCCTAGTCAATATTAATGTGAAAAGTGCTACATTTAATGGTACTAAGGGGAAGTTAGAGGGTTTTTGACTTGTAGTTTTAGAGGTAGATGTGCTTTGAATAAGAGGATCACTGATTCCATTTAATAAAATCATTCTTCCATATGGTTCAAGTAGGAGATTAACCGATTTATTCTCATCTACTAGGTATGAGGCGTTATTATAAAGGAGATCTACTAATACATCACCTGCTTGGATCTCATGAAAGGTTGATAAATTTAATTCATAAGTTAAACGATTCTGATTCCGATTAAAAATACCTACTGCTGCATTTTGAGACGCTAAGGATAATTCACGTCCAAATGATAGAACTCCTTCAACTTGATCCTCAATGGAAAAAAAGGAGCCTCGTTGAAATACCTCATAGTTCTTCCTTATTTGAATTAGATCTTTGTATTTGTTTAGCATTGTTTGATTTTCTGACCCCCAGGGAAAAGGTCGTCTACCATCGGGATCCCTTACACCAGGTAGGCCTACTTCATCACCATAATAAATCACTGGAACCCCTGGGACAAAGAATTGTATAGCTGCTGCCAACAGAACACGATCAGTTATTCCTCCTAGTTCAGTAATAATTCGTGCAGTGTCATGATTTCCTAGATTTGTCCAGAGAGAGTGATAGGCTTCTGGAGGATAAAAATCCTGAAATGATAACAATTTATTGATATAGATAGAATCAGTATACCCAACGTTGGTTCCACGAACCCAGATTATTGTATTATCTCTGAACAACATATTTTGTACTCCGTCATTCATAGTTCCAGTAAGCCAAGTGTTTGCTCTATCCCAAACTTCACCAATGATTATATTATCAGATTTATCTGCTTTGACACGATCGCGAATTAGTTTATTAACAACTCTGGAACCTGCACCATCGTCATAATCGGGATTAACATCCAGCCTAAATCCGTCAACACCATGATCAGCCCAAAATGTGAACAAAGAATTCGCTCCAGTAATCAATTCAGTTGCAATATTCATTGTCTGATCATATTTCAAAGTAGGAATGTTGTAGAAACCCCACCAAGCGTCATAGTCGTGATTACGTGCATAAAAACGGAACCAATTGTTATAAGGGGAACTTGCACCTTCATATGCTCCTTTAACTGATGGGTAAGGATCAGGAACTTGGAAAGCAGTTGGGAGAAGAAGGTCTCCCACGTCCATATTTTCAAATCGCTGAAAGTATATTGATTGAGCAGATATATGATTAATCACAACATCATAAATGATTTTTATCCCATTGACTTCGAGAGCTGACTCCACTTCATCAAAGATTTCCAAAGAAGCGGTAATATTATTTACTACATTGCCACTCTCACGAGCAGCAATCGACCCATAATAGGGATCTACTGATCTATAATTATCCACAGAATAACCATGATTGTCAGGTGATTCCGTAAAGGGATTAAACCATATAAAACCAATACCAAGATCCTTAAGGTAATCGATTTTTTTAAGTACACCCTCAAAATCTCCACCAAAATAATCATTACCTCCTGTTGGTAATTCTGTCCAATCTCGTTTAATAGCGAACACTCGCTGGTCATCCTCTAAAGTAAAGGATCCATCTCCATCGCTATCCCACTCAAACCATGTGATATCTCCACTTGAGCCATTTCCTATGGCATCATTAGTTAAATCCCCATTGAAAAACCGATCGAGAAAAATTTGGTACCCCACTGATTGTTTATGCCAGTCTGGAGTCGTGAATCCTGGTTCGTAAAATACAATGCCAAAATCTCGTCCAGAATTATATGAAGAATACATCTTTCCTACTCCACCATCTAATCCCTCATCGTCGGAATAATAGTTAGTTTCGGTTCCATCAGTTAGAAAAAAGGAATAATAATAATCACTCGGTTGTAAAGGAGATAAAATCGTACCTTCCCAAAAATCATATTCTGATGTTGAGGTAATTTTTATCATTTCACGATATCCTGCTACTCCAGCTTCCCCGTCCCAGTAACGAATTTGTGCACGTGTAAGATCATTTGCTGCTGAACGAATTCTTAGTGTGATATCTTGTCCTACACTCACTGCACCACTTTTATTCCATCCGTCGGTAGTACCCCATCCAGGACTTCGATAATAGCCCTCTCGAGTGTTATGATAGATCAGATCCCATTCTACATTATTATCCATACTGAGACTTTGATTAATTACCTTAGAAATTGTTTTTTTTGCTATATAATCATTTTTAAAAGTAGGATCATACGTGGTTATTGAAATAATTGAAGAAAGAATTATTAATCCACAGATAATTTGTCTTACTGCCATGAGATTGACCACCAGTATTCATTTTACATGAGGCAACGTATTAAGTATAAAAAACACAGTTTTCTTTTAATTTTTATCACGCATTTTTAGTAGAATTTTTAAAATTATAAAGAAAAAGTAGTACTGGTTGCAAGTTATAGTGGGGTCATGAATATAACATACTATGTTGTTGTGATTGACCCTTTCCATGCAACCACACATCTTTTTATTTTCTAACTCTTTCTTTGATAACCAATTTCTTTTTTCGACTTATTGTCGGAGGATTTCTCTGGATAGGTTTATGAAATCCGGGACTCAAAATGAGAGTGAGGGTGATTCAATGTCTTCAAATGAATATCTTTTCAAAATTTGTGCTATTGGATCACCCAATATGCCAAAAACTTCTTTAATTCGAAGATATGCGGAGAATAAGTTCGATAAGAATTATCTTCCTACTCTAGGAGTAGATATAACTACAAAGAAGATCAGAATTGATAATTATAATGTTAAGTTGATACTTGTAGACACTGCAGGACAGGAATTTTTTGGTAAATTACGTCCAAGTTATTATCGAGGTGCTTCTGCTTGTATGATCTTTTTTCTAATAGAAGATAAACTAAGCATTTCAGCAATTCCTAATTGGATAGCAGAATTTCGGAAATACATTTCCTCCAAAGACATTCCAATTATGCTACTTGGAATAAAAAATTATCCTCAAAAAACCCAGAAATTCCCCAAATTATCCAATAGAAAAACAATTCTTGGAAAGAAGCTAGAGCTAAATCCTGTGCTTAATTTTATTTTAAAGACAAGGTCAAACTTTAGATTTAAGGAAATTAAAACTCAAAAAGTTCAGAAAAAAATTCTTGGAAAAACTAGTTTTTCATCAAGAGAAGGATTTAATTATTCTTGTCTTCATAGAACAGATTACTTCGAGATAGATGTAAAAAATCCATTTTTTGCTCAAGAATTTGAAAAGTGCATTATTCAACTTATTAATAAATTTCTGCAATTATATCGCTAAAAAATCCTGAATTTCGAGCTTTGTTTGGATAATCTACTACTACATTAAGTAAATTCCTTAATTGAAGAGGTCAATTTCACCATACTAGCAGCCTATTCCTCGGTACTAGCTGTAACTTCCTCAGATGAAACAGAAATTCTTCCGAGAGACTAGTAAAATTTTTGAATGTTTCTTTGACCATATCTACTGAATTGCTTATACCTAACTATACCATTCATAGTTTTGTTTATAATCTGTGAATTCTGTTTTATTTCTTCTACTAACCGTCGATCATTGTCAGCTACGATTACGAATCCTTTATGCATTAATGAATCAATCGTAACATTTATTAACTACTATGATTTCCATTTTGGAAGGCATTTTTTATGCAACATCTTAAAATCCAGGTAATCCTTTTTTCATTAGTCTCAATTTTCATTCTATCAGGATGTATCGATATTTTTATACAACAGGGGGATTGTCCCACTATGTATGGATGGGAAATGACTAAGATTTCAAATATTCCTCCCTCAACTGATCTTCTCATCAATATGTCTAAAAATCAAGCAAGTTCTTTGCCAACAATATATCAAGGATTACTTGAACTCTCAACTAATAGTTCTGCTATGAATTATAATAGATTTAATGTATCATATCAAGAATGGGAGCAACTGCGGTACCAATTAAGTAAATTCATAGTTAATAACACTGATTCAACTCACTTTTACATTATTTATGAGGATCTAATATTAGAACTATGGTTCTATATGGTAGTCTGTTAGGAGAAATTACGGATCTTCTCTTATCAAGATCCTTGGATCTAATTTTGTTATAGACTTGATGAAAAATTGACTTCACTATCCAACTAGATACTTTTTAAGTAGCAAATACTACATTTTTTTAATGAGTAAAGGTCCTCATTCTCGGAGGAAATTACAGTTCCTGTCTGTAAAAAGTGTCATAATTATGTCATGAGATTAGATGAGCGAAATCCATGTCCACATTGTGGAAATAAGGAAGCTCTGACCAAAAAAAATATCGAAGTTAAACCAGTTATTCCAGTCGATCTACAACATGATTTTTCAAAAGGAATAAGCCCTCAGGATACCTCTCTTGATAATACTGAGTTCATTGACTCCATTTTTCCCCAAACCCCTGATTTTTTTGGTTACCTCAGTGAATTAGGAATCAAACCGAAGAAAGTATCTCAGAATTTGCCCTTAGAACCCTTATTCCCCCCCCTTGAAGGTGCTTCACTTGATCCTGCTTCACTTAAAGTCTATTTTCAATTAAGCATTGAATTTCAGATTATCCTAGATAAAGCGCCAAATTATCAAGAAGGAGCTTTAAGGTGGAATATGATTCTTCCTGATCGTCTACAGGAATACGGATTAACAGAGGACGCTTGGAATAAAATCAGCAGTTTAGGGGATTCTGATCCCCTAATCCAACAACGGCTCTCTCTTCTAATGAAGCGAGTTTTTGGATAATTCCTTTTTAATTGGGAAATAATTTTATGAGATAACAAAATAACAGATGTATATACCTTTTTTTATAGTTGGTGTTCATTGAATGACTAGGAAAAATATTTTCAGGATTATTATACCTTGTTACAATTGGTTTAGGGAATGATTATGGTTAAAGTACTGGTTGTTAAAACAAAAAGTCGAATTGATGGGATGAAAAAAATTTTCCAATACTATAAAGAAACTTTTCAAGCCTTTGAGAACAAAACTATAATTATTAAACCAAATTTTAACACAGCTGATCCACCTCCAGCATCGACCGATATAACTATTATTAGAGAATTAATTTCTCATCTAATATCGGTAGGAGTAAAAAAAGTGATAGTAATGGAGAGATCAGGTCCAGCAAATACCTATCAAACAATGGTAACCAAAGGATTGTATATATTACAAGAAGAGTTAGGGAATTTCGATATTATTGACCTATCACAACCTCAAACTCATTGGATTCCTTATAATTCTGACGATTTGCATTGGAAAAAGGGTTTTCTTTACCCTAAATTATTAGAAACAGCGGACGCTATTATTACTCTCCCATGCCTTAAAACCCATCAATTTGGGGGACATTTCACTCTCTCCTTAAAGATTTCTGTAGGCTTAGTGCCTAGAGATGGTTATAGCTATATGAGTGAACTTCATTCATCTCCTCATATCAGGAAAATGATCGCAGAAATCAATCAAATTTATTCTCCTTCTCTGATAATTTTAGATGGAGTTGATGCGTTTGTGACTGGGGGTCCAGCCAAAGGAACGCTAAAGAATGCACAAGTAATGTTAGCAAGTACAGATAGAATAGCCGTCGACTCTATTGGAGTAGCTATTCTCAGAGAATTAGGAACAACTTCCGAGGTATCTAAAGGATCTATTCTCGATCAAGAACAAATCTCCCGAGCTATTGAATTATCCTTAGGTATTAAAAGTTTAGAGGAAATAGATTTAGTGGGTTATGATGAGCTCAGCCAGAATTATACTGAAAAAATCAAAAAATGGTTAAATTAAGGAAAATTTTATTTAACTATTAAAAAGCTCATCTAATTCTTCAATCGCATCTTTAAAAGAATAATCTCGAAAAACTCCAGGTCTCTGCTCAGTTTGACACACTATTATCTTTTCTGTGATGTTTTCAAGCTGTTTTTCGTTTATATTTTGATCATTTGAATTAAGAGAAGCGGCAGGTCGGTTTTTCATCCGTATATCTCACTTAAATGTCTTAAGTTTCGAATTAACCAACTATTCTTGAATTAACTATATAAATTTTTCTTCTTCCAGAAGTAAAATAATTCTCCATAATTTTGTCGGAGATTTTTTATTTTTTGAGAAATCAGGTCAATTTTGGTTATTTGAGGTTCTATTGAAGTTTTGAGAAAAAAACCTTCAATCCTTATCATTCGCAACAAACTGTCTATTTTATCCTTTATATGCAAAAAAACAGCATTAAATGAATATAAAATTAATCACATGACTTAAGGTTTACTCCCTAAAAATAAGCCTGTGGATTCATGTTTCATAGACAAATTTAATGAATTATTGTTTTGATTACTCAGCTTTAGATTTATAACTTAATCGATGCTTGATTTGATCATAAGACAGAATGGTGGGTTAACTAGTCGGTCTTAATTAGTCGTAAATAGCCCACTAGAACATATGGCCTTAAGGCTTCCCTTTACGACTCGTTCTGTCCAACTCCACTTCTTTCACCCTTTGGGGAAGGGAATCTTTTTCTACAATATTCTTTGAAAAGAAAAAGGATTTTTTGTCGGATTAGTTTTGTTATTTTTTATTAAAAATTTAATTACAACTCAGGAAGCTCAATATCAAGAACCAACTCATGAATTGGGTTTTATTCATCAAAACATAGGATATTAATTACCACATGGTCTAGATCAAGTTATTTTTTCTCTTTTTCCTTTAATTTTGGCTTTCTAAGTCCATCAGTTATATGATGAAAAGCTAAAATAGGATGTTTATAACTCATCTTCGGTCCAGAATATCGCATAACCTCTCTGACTCGCTCTCTCATTTCAGGTTTATAACAATGGATTGGGCATTTATTACAGGTTGTTTTATTGACTCCATATGGACATTTATCTAAACGAATGTTTGAATAACTCTTTAACTCATTACATTCGTCACACAGATTATCCTTTGTATTATGTTTGTCATTACAAAAAATCTGGATCATGAGACCTATCGTTTTTCGTTCACGAGCAATTCGTTTATTTTCTTGGATTAATGACATTTCAGAGCTACTCCACAAAACTGAAAATTCGATCATCAGAATGTGATAATTAATAATTTGGTGAATTATTCATAATAATTATAATATACAAGAAAAAGACTTCCAAGTTTGTTCTCTCTTCTTTGAGAATGAATTTCCCTCTAATATAGGACTCCTTTTAGCTCAATTGAAAGAGTTAAGAGAAAGATTATTAGAAATAATAAGTGGGTTAGATAATGATATTCTCGATTTTACTCCTGATGAGAATAATATTGAAACTATAGGGACCCTTTTACTTCATATTGCTGCAGTGGAGTGTACATGGATTTTTGAGGATATCTCTGGTTTAAACATGAATTTTAAGAAATGGAAACATGCTTTTCCTCTCCGTAAATCTATCAATCTTCCTCAATTAAAAGGAAAATCTAAATCATTTTACCTGAACAGATTAAATGAAGTTAGAACAGAAAGGATTGATAGATCAAAAGATATTTCTGATTTTGATCAACTTATTATTTCTGAAAATAACCGATATTCAATTGAATGGATACTATTTAATCTTATTGAGCATGAATCTATCCATATTGGTCAAATTTCCTTATTAAATCGCTTATATCAGCTCTTATAAGAAATTAAAATTATTACCATAAATGTGGGTAGATCAATCCAGAACCAGTTCCAAAAAGAATTATTTTTTCTCTTTTATCTACAAAATTATTTTCTATTAGATAATCTAAAGCTGCATAAGTAGCTGCTGCTTCTGGAGCTTGTAAAACTCCTTCATTCTTTGCTAAGATATTCATTGCTCTTAGTATTTCTTCATCAGTAACTTTAATCACTGTTCCCTTGGAGTCATAAATTGTTTTCAAAATCAAATAGTCACCAAATGCTTTGGGAATGCGTAAGCCTGAAGCAAGAGTAGAAGCATTGTCAAATATCTCAGCTTTCGCCTGGTTTTTTTGAAAAGCTTTCCAAATTGGCGCACATCCTTCAGCTTGGACCGAAACCATCCGAGGACGCTCTGATCCAATTAAACCTAATCCTTCTAGCTCATTAAACGCTTTCCACATCCCCACAATTCCAGTTCCTCCTCCTGTAGGATAGATTATAACATCTGGGACTTCCCAGTTTTGTTGTTCTACTATCTCGAATGCCATTGTTTTTTTCCCCTCTACACGATATGGTTCTTTTAGCGTTGATACATCAAACCAATTGAATTTTAAGCTCTTTTCATGCGCTATAGCAGCAGCTTTATTGATTAAACCATCTACTAAAGTAAGATTCCCTCCGAGCATACGTATCTCAGCAATTAACATTTCAGGAGTATCAGCTGGCATAAAGATATGTGCTTCTGCATCAGCACGGGCGCAATAAGCAGCTAACGCTGCACCTGCGTTTCCTGCGGTTGGAATTACAAATTTAGCTATACCAAGCTCTTTTGCTTTAGAAACTGCCGCACATAAGCCTCTACTTTTGAAGGTACCTGTTGGATTTAATCCTTCATCCTTCAAAAAAAGGTTATCAAGGTTTTTTGCTGATTTTCGCAATTTAAGGAGGGGAGTCCAACCTTCACCCAATGTATATTGATATTTAAGGTCTATAACAGGCATTACCTCGCTAAATCGCCAAATATTAAAATTCCTTTTTTTGAGTTTTAAGATATTCTCCTTCGCTTCTTCTACCTCATATTCAGCAAAAAGAATTTTTCCACATCGGGGACAGGTAGTATGAATTTGATGGGGATCATATTTTGAATTGCAAGCAGTACAACGTAAATTAGATAAAAGAGATTCCTTTAAAGGCCTTTTCATCATATTTCCACTATTTTTTTCATAAATTTTTGGGAGTAAGGTTAATACATCGTTTAATTCAAAAGGTTCGGGATTGAGGCTACAGATCCATCGTTAATGGTATTCTTGGCAATTTCGGAATTAATATCTAAGTCAGTAGCAATTCCTAAATCACTTAATGTCCTAGGCAATCCTGTTAAACCAAATAAATCCTGTTTCAAATCTTGGAGAGTTTGAATAACTTTCAAAGTACGATCTTTCACTTGAGTTTCTTGATAAATCATGTAAAGAAAACACCTAGGTATTATTAGAAGGACTATACTTACAAAGTTGTTTCCATGAAACCCCCTCGGTCATAATTAAAGCAAGGATTAACAATAATCCTGTCAAAGAATCAGTTATTGCAGTTAAAAGAAAGCCTGGTTCAACTCCTTTAGTAGCTGCTGTAAATAGAACTATAAGTGCGTAGCCCAAGCGAATTACTGCAGAGCTCATTCCAATAAATGCGAATTTAACAGGTGCATAATAGGCAGCGTATAGTAACATATATCCAACTGCAATTAGAAATAATGCGCTAGTTTGAACAAAAAGCATATTTTCAGGTTTAGATACAGAGAAATTTATTAAATCCAGAATATAAATCAATATATCAGGAATAAATAAGAGATTGATGCCTAGAATTAGATCATAGACTCCCCCAATGATAAGTGAGATTTTTAGAAATCGATCTGTTGTTAACTTTTTCAACAAAAACACCATTATCTTTACTTAACTCTCTAAAAATAGGTTTAAATTAAGATATAAATGTGAATGCAATTCCTTTTGAAGCTTATTAAAGAATCCTTTATACGGACAAACCATGTCAATATTCATTTCTGAAGTACTACAGGCGTTTTTTCTATCCCTTGTACCAGTTATTATTATGGAACTAGGAGATAAAACACAATTAACAGCTTTTGCATTAAGTTTAAGATTTAGAAGTCCATTAAGAGTTTTTCTTGGAATTTTCGTAGGTTTAAGTGGTGTAACACTCCTTGCGATCATTCTTGGATTTCTAATCAGAAATACAATTGATATAAGCTTGCTAAAACCTATTGTTGGAATTTTATTCATATTAGGAGGATTTATGTTTCTTTTTCTAGAAATCCGTCAAGTAAATGAACCTCAACGACATATTTGTCCAGTTTCTCTAGATAAATGCACAAAACCACGGGAGAATTGTCCTGAAATGGACAGATGTGATCACTTTCTTGATATTACGGTTAGAAAAGGAGCTTTTTTAAAGTCAAGTACACTAATCTTCCTTGCTGAATTAGGCGATAAAACTATGCTCATAGGGATGGGACTCTCTACTCAGCTTAATCCAATTGGTGTATTTTTAGGGGCATTATCGGCATTAATCATTGTAAATGGGATTGGGGTTTTTGCTGGTGATTCCATTGCTAAAATTGTACCACGGAAAGGACTTACCATGCTGAGTGGATTTTTATTTTTTTTAATTGGATTTTTTATATTATTAGTCTAAAAAAAATTCGTAATCTCTACATCCAGATATTATTGTGATATTACATGATATTTTCTAAATATTCTACTTCTCCATCTTTAACCCTGAATTTTATATTGTTGAGATAGAAATATGAATTCATATTATTATCTAGAAAGAAGGATCGAAAAGAATAAACTCCAAATTCTTCCTCTAGGTACCTATACGGGAAATACATTTTATCCTACAATGAGTATAGATGTCTTTAAGATATTAATAGAAGAAGTAATGTTTCAAATTCACGATTCATCAGGACAAAGCTATACATTGGAAGCGTTTCAGGATAAAATTGGACATTCTTTTTCTTCTAATCCCCCTCTTATCACATTAAATGCCTCATGATATGTTTTATGTGTTTAGCTCATCGCTTTTTCCAAACTTCATTAACATACACTCTTTACAAAGAGGAGAATTCAATTTTAATAAACTACAATAAAATCTTGGGTAATCATCTACTCGTCCAAAGCGTGTTAAATATATACATTTAATATTGAAATTTTCCTCTTTAATTTCATCACATAACCCACTTTCACCTAACTGAAAGTAAGGACAAGCAGAGGGACACTCAATTAACCAAATCTTATATTTAAGACAAAAAGATTCATTTAAACAAGAAATTAACAAAATACAAGGTTTTAAACTCATTTAGGAAAACCTTTCAATTAGTGATTTAACAAATATAATAATTGACTATGTTGTTTTCTACAGTAAAGCATCTAAATCTAGGAAATGAGCAAGAATTTTTAAAAATATTGTATAGAATTGATTTTTTATTAAACTTAGGGTGTGAAAATGATCACCAAGCTTCAACCTCATATTAAACTTGAAACTGTGGATGAAATCTGTTTTTTAAGTGGAAATCCTGATCGAGTTCCCCTTATAGCTAGTTTTTTGGAGAACCCTCAAAAAATTGCTGAATATCGGGGATTAATAAGTTATAGGGGAGTATCTCCAAGATCTAAAACTCTAATTACAATTTTAACAACAGGTATGGGATGTCCAAGTACTGCAATTGTATTAGAAGAAGCTTTTAACGCAGGAGCAAAAATTTTCATTAGAATTGGTTCTACTGGATCTTTAAAGAGTGGAAAGGATATGGGTATTGGAACTATCTTCATTCCTCACGCTGCTATCCGCGATGAAGGTACGTCTGCCCGATTTGTACCCCTTTCATATCCTGCTGCAGCTAATCCTCTAATATATCAGATTCTTCTTGAAGCTGCCAGGGTTCTCCAACTATCTCCCAAAAAAGGAGTCGTTTGGTCAACAGATATTTATTACTCTAAAGATCCACTTGAATTTCAAAAATGGGCTAACTTTGGAGCTATCTGTGTAGAAATGGAATCCTCAACTCTCTTTACTTTTCCTGCAACAAAATCAGGTGACATTCTAACTGGATCGATCCTAACTTCTGATGGAAATCTTCCTGACAATACAAACATCTATTCTGGGGATATAAACGCTAATATCAAAAAATTTAATGAGGGTCTCCACTCTGCAATTAAATGTGCCATTGAAGCTGTTGATCTTATGAAAGAGACGAAAATTCTCTAAATTTTTCCATTAATCAGTCATTTTCTCTAAGGAAAAGCCTGTTTTTCTGATTCCATTATGAATAAAGGCAAACCATGGATATTTCCTCATCATTCTGATCATTCTATGACGTATAATGTAAAGACTAAAAAAACCAAGCGAATCCTTGAATGGGATTGGTTTTCGACTAAGGTAGGATAATAGATGATCAGTTCTGCGCCATACCGTTTTTCTAAGATTTATTCTCAATAATTGAGTATATTTTCTTACATTAATCTGTCCATTATTGTTTAAACTTTCAGCAAGTACCCATCCTGACATCCAAGCAGGTTCTATCCCTGCTCCTGAAATTGCATGAGCCAATCCTAAGGTATCCCCGACTCCAATGAATTCAATTCCGTCTTTGTTTTGACTCACTGGATATTTCAGCTTATCAACCAACATTGGTAAAATCCAGCATTTTGGCTTAACCTGTGGTGCATTGATATTGTAACCGTATTTTTCTTTAATCACATCAAAGAATTCGTAGTATTTTTTCCAAACGTACTCACGAGGAGCCAGAGCACCCACACCAATATTCACATGGTTGTCTTTGCCAATAAAAACCCACCCATAACCCATTTTTTGAGAATCTAGAATGATTAGGTTCGTATTCGGAAACTTTCCTTCGCTTATAATTCCATCATAACGTATTGTAAAGGCATACTCAGAAGGAAGCCATTCTCGTCTTAATACTTTTTTCGAAAACCTGCTATATCCTGTTGCCACTATCGTTTGTGGCGTAAATAAATGAGTGTCCTTGACAGATACATATCGAAAATTTATTGTCACGCTATCTTCTTTCTGTATCCGTTTAATCAATTTTTCTTGGAGGTCGTGACGCGTAATTATTCTAAAAATCCCTTCGTCCTCCATACATCGCCCATTCATCAAACCAACCTTAAACCGATCAGTATAATGATCCGATTCCTCCAAAAAAACATTTAAAACTTTTTGGAGATAATAATCAAACTCCAGACTTATAGCTCCTCCACATGGCTTATTCCATATTTTCGACTCATAAACAGTGACATCAAATCCTTTTTTTGAAAGAAAATATGCGGAGGCTAATCCTGCAACATTTCCCCCTATTATTGCAATCTTTTGAGGCAAGAATCATCACGTTAAAGAGGAGAAAAAAAGAGTTAATTCCATTCAATATATATATTTGGATATTCTTATTAAAGGGTTCTTAAGTTAGCCAAATTCAGTTAAAAATCCATTTAAGACATTTGGAGAACCTTTATTATGGTTAATGGGCAAAATAATGATTTTGTGGTTACACCTTGGGAAGTCCATGGAAAGATTGACTATAATCGTCTTATGGAGAAGTTT
>WOR8_10000523_pt1 | contig 39884 bp, 30 predicted proteins | sample DeeMarSeWOR38_10_FD_19890 | JGI IMG/M metagenome (IMG submission 19890) | reverse complement strand
TTGACGCCAGTGTGCAGAATTTTTTAAGTCTTCTGCACCAGGAGCAATTTTTTAAGCTTGCCGAATCATTGCAGGGCTATGATGTCCGACTCAGTGGCCGGATGCTTTTTTCCAAAAGCAATTTAAAAAAAGAAACAAAACGTTTTCTCAAAAGCGAAAGGAGCGAATTATGAGGCGATTATTTGTGGCAGTAATTTGTTTGGTATTGGTTGCGTGTCTTTTGCCCGCAAGTTCTTTGGCTGAAGAAAAGCTTCTGATGATGGCGACGACCACCAGCACGGACAACACCGGCTTGCTGGACTATCTGGCTCCAAAATTCAAAGCGGCCACCGGAATTGAATTGAAGTGGACGGCCACCGGCACCGGCAAAGCGCTCAAATTGGGTGAAAACTGCGATGTGGACATTCTCATGGTGCATGCCCCGCCGGCAGAGAAAAAATTCGTGGCCGACGGATTTGGGGTAGATCGTCAGGAAATCATGTACAACGATTTTGTGATCATCGGACCTGCTGAAGACCCGGTTGCAATACAGGGAAAATCCATTAAAGAGGCATTGCAGACAGTTAAGGCCAAACAAGCGATTTTTGTCAGCCGTGGCGACAATTCCGGTACGCACAAAAAGGAACTTTCCTTGTGGAAGGCGGCGGACTTGCCGATCCCGGAAAAGGAGAGCTGGTACGTTCAGACCGGCCAAGGTATGCTGGCAACGATAAATATCGCTGCCGAACGCAACGGATACACAATGACCGACCGGGGAACCTACATCAAATATGAAGACAATCTGAAAGGCAATCCCCCGCTTAAAATTTTAGTAGAAGGCGATGCGGTGTTGCTGAATCAGTACAGCGTGATCGCCATAAATCAAACGCATTGTCCGAAGGCGAAATACGACACGGCCAAGCAATTCATCGAATGGCTCACGGGAGCAGAGGCACAGCAGCTGATTAAGGATTTTAAACTTTTAGGAAAACCATTGTTTACCCCGAATGCGAAAATGTAACCGAAGGTCTTAGTAAAAATCTATACATGCTGCGGCTGCATGTGAGCAGATAATATTGCAATCACTCATTCTCATTGCAGTCGTTTTTTTTACAGGCTCCATTACTGTCATGAATTTTTTATTAGAAGGATTTTTTCAAGCCTTCAATTTATTGCTGAGCGGCAACCCTGAAACCTATTCGGCGATATGGGCAACGGTCAAGGTATCGAGCTATTCCATCGGATGCAGCCTGCTCATGGGGATACCGCTTGGATTTTGCCTCGGCTATTTCGATTTCAGGGGGAAAAAACCGCTGAGGACAATTGTTGATACGATGATGGCCCTGCCGACCGTGTTTATCGGCCTGCTCGTTTATGCCTTCTTGACCCATCGCGGTCCCCTGGGAAACTTCGGTCTGCTCTTTACCTTGCCCGGTATCGCAATCGGTCAGACGATTTTAGCATTACCCATCGTCATCGGCCTGAGCGCGACTGCGGTCGAAAGTATGGATCAAAAACTTAGAGTCACAATTATGTCCATGGGGGCCAATCGAAGGCAACTCTTTCTGAGCAGCTTATGGGAATCCCGGCACGGCATACTGGCCGGTGCGATCGCTGCATATGGACGGGTGATGACGGAAGTGGGGATTTCAATGATGGTCGGGGGTAACATCAAGTGGCATACGCGTACCATCACCACGGCGATTGCACTGGAAACCAACAAGGGACAATTTGGTATGGGCGTCGCCCTTGGCCTGGTGCTTTTAGCTATTGCGTTTGGTGTTAATGTCTCCGTCTCATTTTTACGCCGAAGGGATTAGAATTGGACACGCCAATCTATGAGATCCGATCACTGACACATTCATATGCCGGAAAAACGGTGCTAGCAATTGAACACCTGGCCGTTGAACCAGCCTCCATCGTCGGGCTCATCGGTCCAAACGGCAGCGGGAAGAGCACACTCTTAAGACTCTTGGGCCTGATTCAACGACCCACCCAGGGTAAGATCCACTTTAACGGTTGTCTCGTTGAGCCATTTTCAGATGACGCCAGATTCCTTATCACCCTTCTCCCCCAAGAGCCCTCCCTTATGAAACGCAACGTATTTAATAATGTTTCATATGGTCTTAAGCTCAGGGGCAATGGCAGAGGTGTTGCCGATCGGGTCAATGAAGCACTTTCTCTGGTCGGCTTAACCGGTAAAGATTTTGCCCGGCGACCGTGGTATGCACTTTCAGGAGGTGAGGCGCAGCGTGTGGCCTTAGCCGCGAGACTGGCCTTAAAACCTAAAGTCCTTCTATTAGATGAACCGACTGCCAGTGTAGATGCTGCCAGCGCGCAGCTTATTAAGGAGGCATCGCTTCGGGCACGCCAGGAATTGGGAACAACGCTCATGGTTGCCAGTCATGACTGGCAGTGGCTTTATGAAATCTGCGATGAGATCATACATTTATTCAAAGGTAGAATTTTTGGAACAGGCCGCGAGACAATAATCTTCGGACCTTGGCAAAAATTGGGAACAAAAAAGTGGGGCAAAATTTTATCCGACAGGCAGCAGTTGTGCGTACCCGAACCACCTGACAAGGAGGCGGCGGCGGTCATTGATGTGTTGTCTGTTAACGAAGACGGCTCAGCTCCTGCGGATGAAGGTATTGTCCTGAGTGGCACCGTTTCGCGGCTCAGCCTGGAAAGAAAAACGGGCCAATTATTTGCCACGATTCTGGTGGGGGATCTTCCCTTCACAGTAAGGTTAACGCCTCAACAGACCAGGGAGCATACCATATTTCCGGGGAAAACCCTATCTATTCGCTATCGCCTTGATCAGATCAAATGGAGTTAAACGATGAAAGTATACTTGGGCTTCGATGATACGGACACACATGATTCATTGTATGGCACCGGCAAACTCGCAAGATGGTTTCAAAACTCGATGCCTGATGGATGTGAATGTTTAGGTGTTGTTCGTCAGCAACTGTTTGTGTGCAACGAGATTCCATATACCTCCCACAATAGCGCGGCGTGCCTGATCGCCGAGATGCCTGAACCGGATCTCCTGGATAACGTTATCGAAGGTGCCATAAACCATCTCAAGCAATATGCGATGAATGGAAGTGATCCTGGATTATGCGTGGTTACTGAATTTGATCCATCTATAGAGAGCCTTACCGATTTTGGTCGTTTTTGTACCCGTGCGGTTTCTTCACAGAAACAGGCTATCGAGGCTGCAAAAAATATTCATCTTTCCGGTCATGGCGGAACAAATGATGGAATCATCGGTGCTGCAGCTGCTGTTGGGCTGACAGTTTCCGGATGGTCCGGTCGATTCATTGAATTTGGAAAATTGCGCAATTTACCAGATGAGGTATGGGTTTCTGAACTAAACAATATGGGAATCAAAGTCGTTTCAATGCAAAGGGATGCAAATGTTCCCGCTCCAAATGATACGGTGATCACCAACGGTTGGCTGCGTCCACGGCTTTTAGGCCATCTACCTGTTCTGTTCCTAAGTCCGCAGAGAAAAGGACGGTGGAAAAATATTTATTGGAAGCGCAATAAGAGAAATAATCATTTGGAAAAACATGAACAAATTAAGGCAAGAAGCTGAAGCGCTTGATGAAACTGACAAGCGGCATTTTACAAATTATGTGATCCCTCGTTTTCCTTGATGGTTTCATAGCGTTCAACAAAGTTCAATAGCGTTGCTGCCTGGTTTTTCATGTAAGTAATCCAATAATCCAGAACCTCTTCACCCTCCTTTGTAAGCTGGTAGACCCGTTTTGCCGGCCCGGTGCCGCCTGTTTCCCATTCTGATGCAACCAGACCGTTTTCTTCCAAATCCCTTAGGTGGCGGTATATCATACCCGGCGGTGCCTGGCCTTCCACAAAGCCGAATTGACAGATCACTTGAATGAGTTCATAGCCGTATGACGGCTTGCTTTTTAATGCCATTAAAATGGACGGTTGGATGTACCGTTCGGATTTTTTTGAACCGGCCTGAAATGATTTTTTGGATGTCTTAATTATTTTTCTTGACATATATCCTCTAAGTATATATATGTTTAATATTAATATAGCTCAATTAAAAATAGCACGCGAGGGATAAAAATGGCAACTAAAATATTTGTTCGTGAAAGACGAAAGATTGGAAAGGGCGAAAAAAAACCAAGGTTTCGGATCGTCGGTGTTGGCGGTTCGGACGTCAAAATCTACGCTAGACATATGCGCAAAAAAGAATTAGATCAAATTAAGAGCGAATCAGGAGCCGAGATCGTCTATTTAGACGCCGGGAAAGGTCAAAAAAACGGTGGCGGGCAAAACTCATAGGACACCCGAACCAAGAGCTTTAGCGATCTAATACGCATATTTTTGCCTTAAAAAGGGATACAATTCAGTTTTAAACGCCTAACAGAGCACGAGCACACCTCTCATTCTTTGTAAATGATGGTGCCGACATGCTCGCCTTCTAAAGCTGCCAATATGTATTCCGGATGGGTTAACGCGTCTATTATTTGCAGCTCCTTCAGACACTTGGCCCTTTGTAAAAGTTGAACTATTGGACGTTCGATGATTAAATCATCTAAGTCTAACTCGATGAGTTTCCGAGCAGAAATGCGATCGTAGAATTTCAGATTTGTACGCTCGGTTTCGGGAACTTTTTTGGGATCTTTATCGAAGAGCCCCTTCTCATCTTTTAAAAATATCAGAGATCGGGCGCCTATATTTTCCGCCAGGAGGAACGCGCCGCAATCCGTACGATGCGGAGGTATTGAGCCGTGTTCTGCGGGGTGCTCGAAAAAGCCATAGGGTGGTATCCCATAGGTGATGGGCATATAACCCTGACGACAAAACATGGTCAACTGTTCCAAGTTGTCTCCGTGACCGATCTTTACACCCCCGTGTTTTGCCAGCAGAACCGAAAGCATTTCTGCGTTCTGCCAGGACACTTTATCTCCCAATTTAGACAACACACCGGTAGGCATCCCCAAATCCACACCAATATTATATACATGTCGCGCCCGGGTTCCCCCGCCGGTCATCAGCAAAATTTTGTGCTTATCTTTAGCTTTGATCAATGCTTCAAGAATTGGAAACAGGGCCTTTCCACCCCGGTCCATTATGCTTTGCCCGCCTATCTTGATTACATTGATATCCGGATGCATCCGGAAATACTCAGTTGCCTCTGTCTGCTTGAGTAGCTCCTTGCTCACTAGGGATTCTCCCATTAGTGAGGAATCGATGTGAAGCCTTCCCTTTTCGGCTTCTTCTTTAATCAATTTTGTCATTTTTTACCTGCCTCCGGTTTTGAATTTGCTCTACAGTTCGAGATCAGAAAAATCCAGAAACATGTTTTAATATGCATTATTACAATAACTAGCAACCCATTTTCGGCTTGTAAAAACAACTAAACAGAAAGCCTTTTCCACCTAAAAATATAAGCAACTCCAATGCCGGTAATAAAACCGGCTGCCAGATTTGAAGCTAGGGTAGTGCCCAAAACAAGAATGGGTACGAATAGCTCTTTGCGCGTCTGCATGTCGAGGAGGGTCAGAGTAAGTTGGGCTCCGGCAAATATCAACAAAACCCCCAGAGCGGCCATAGGTAACGTGTAGATCACCGTCAAGGAATGAGATCCGATAAAAAGGGCCAGCATCAAAAAGATAGCCCCGATGATAAGATTTGATCCGGCTGTACGAGCACCGAAACGGTAACGGGAGGCCAGGCCTCCGGCACCGTGGCACATGGGCATACCACCCAGGAAAAAACTAAGCAAGTTGGCCAATGCCATGCTGATGCAAAGAGCCCGGTAGGTCACGCGACGCCCCTCCCGGGGGAAATATTGGATAGACAAATCAGCATTGGCGATGACGGCGTTGCCAAGGGTCATCGGTATCTGGGGCAAAACCAGCACAAGCAGGGCAAAGCTAAAGTCAGCGCTGGAAGGTAATCCGAAGGGCAACACTTTTGGAAGATAAAACCCAATTTGTATCTGATCCAGTCCTTCCCGCGTGCCAAGTGTTATGCCGACGAGCGTGCCTGCACCCACAACAACCAGAGCAGCCGGAATTCGCCTGTTCTCCAGCAGCAATAAGGTTAGAAGCCCAAGTACTACACCGATGATGAGTCCAATGGGTAGCCAGCCTATTTTTTGAACGATCAGATAGGGTTCTGCCGCGTGACGCAAGTCCTGAAACTTGGAAGTGCCCAGCATCAGACGAACACCTTGGGATACCAGAAGGACGCCAGTGGAAAGCTGCACTCCACGAATGACCGGCTTGGGAATATAGCGACCGGCTAAGGTGATGACGCCGGTGCCGCCGATAATGATCAAAAACAGGAAGATCCACAAGCTGGATGCCTGGATCTGGGTGGCTGTGATCCCGGTAGCCACGGCGTACGCTCCGATGACTTTCATTGGTTCCACCGGGCAGGTAATCTTGAAATAAAGCCCGGAGAACACATAGAAAAGCCCAACCCCCGTGAACAGACCCGTGGGATGTAAGCCATTTATTAAAATCATTCCGATGGCCAAAGGCAAAAGGGTGCCCAAGTCTCCCAGTGAACCGGCCAACTCCATTCGATTAAATTTGATGTAATCCGTCATGGTTCAGTCAATCGCTACAAAATAAAAGGTTGATTTTGTTTTATATGCGTTCTCCTCCGAGGTCGGCGATGATCGGCAGCATTGGGACGAAAAAAATATCACTGAGCCTGTTATGTATAATAAGAAATCAACGGACAACAAAACCTGTGATATGTTAATTTGAAAAATATCCGGTTATACGAGCCTACGATTGCATCATGTATATGCGAATCTTCACTAATTTTCAATCTATCAGATCTAGCGACAGTCTATTTAATCATTTGTGTTGGAAAAGTTCCCCCTTTACGTCGGCTTGCTGTTCAGCGCTTTTTGGCAACATCAGAGGGTTAAATCGAATTCTTATCCCTGTTATGGCGGCCGGTCAAAAAGATTTACCCTTGACACATGCGATCGAATTCTTTAATTTATAAAAACATTCCAAAAGCAATTTCCACCGGGGTGGCCTAATTTGCCTGAGATCATACCCGTTGAACCTGATCTGGATAATACCAGCGAAGGGAATCGCTAAGAGCAAATTCAGTTCCTGGTTATCAATTAAGCCGCTGCCATCTGGAAAGCGGCTTTTTCATTCAATTGAATTGACAGGCAACAATTAGCAGGAAAGAATCCTGGCCCGGAGTACCGGGCGCTAATTGCACCGCAAAGGCATGGTGCTTGCCGTTAGGTAACCAATGAAATATTGGAAGGAGGTGTGGATATGAAAACCAGAGATATCGCACGAGCAGTTATTCTGGTGGCGATTGCAGTCGCTCTCTCACCGTTTTTCATACCGGTGGGTATTTCCAAATGCTTCCCGGCCCAACACATGGTCAATGTTTTAGCGGCGGTCATGCTGGGGCCCTGGTATGCGGTTGTTATTGCTCTTATGGCCGGCATCATACGGAATATTTTGGGTTTGGGGACACTTCTGGCGTTTCCCGGCGGTATGATTGGTGCTCTACTGGCCGGTCTGGCCTACCGAGCATTTAAGAATATCTACGTTACGGGATTGGGTGAAATCATCGGCACCGGTCTGTTGGGCGCCCTTGCAAGTGCCTGGATTGTCGGCCCCATATTCATGGACAAATCGATGGCTGTCGTTATGCTGATTATTGCGTTTAGCGTCAGCACCATAGGGGGTACCATAATCGGTATCATCGCTCTGCATCTGTTGCGAAAGGTAAAAATTTGGCAACCCGAGTCCGTTTAAAACGCGTACATTATCATTATCCCGACACAAAGTGGATATTGAACGGGGTGGATCTCGCCATAGATTCAGGCGAATACACAGTTATATTCGGTGCCAGCGGCTCGGGAAAATCAACGCTGGGATATCTTTTCAACGGCCTGATTCCTCACTTTTTCGGTGGAACCCTTAAAGGTTCGGTCACGGTTAACGGCATCGATACAAAGCATACTGCGGTCAGTGAGCTGTTTTCACACGTGGGTCTGGTGATCCAGAATTCCGATGCACAGCTTTTCAACAGTACGGTCGAAAACGAGATCGCCTTTGGATTGGAGAGTCTTGGGCTTTCCGCGGGTGAGATTAATAAGCGCATCGAGGATATCACCTCGGCGCTGGACATCGCAGATCTTCTGGAAAGATCTCCTGAAACCCTCTCGGGAGGAGAAAAACGGCTTGTTTCGATCGTAGCGGTTTTTTGTCTCAATCCCTCGGTGTTGCTTCTTGATGAGCCCTATTCCAATCTGGATTGGAAGGGGATCCAGCTGGTAAGAAACCTTCTCCTGCAAATTCACCAAAGTGGAAAAAACGTAGTGGTGATCGAACAACGCATGGGTAGATTTATGCAGGACTCTACCCGTTGCTTGATTGTAGACCAGGGCAAAATCCGATTTGAAGGCGATTCGAGCGATGCCCAGAGGATTCTGGTAAAGGAGCACCTTGTACCCGATTATCCGAAACGGCTGCGGCAAAATAAGCTAGCCGACAATGATACCATCCTGGCAACAGAAAATCTTTCATTTTTTATTGATGGAAACCGTATTCTTAAAAAGGTCTCCCTTGAGTTTCGCCGCGGTGAGGCGGTCGCCATCGTCGGTCAGAACGGAGCCGGTAAAACCACCCTGATCAAGCATTTCAATGGGCTGCTGAAACCCACTGATGGAAAAGTAATTTTGCAAGGGGAGGACGTGCGCGGAAAGTCGCCTGCCGAGTTAGCCCGACGTGTGGGAGTTTGTTTTCAGAATCCCAACGACCAGTTCTTCAAAGCACAGGTCAAAGATGAGCTTCTCGTCGGGCAGCGTATACTTGGAGAAAAAGATGCCAGCGGTTTCGCTGAGATTTGTCATGTTTTAGACCTTCACGAGCTGTTGGATCGATCTCCATACCGACTCAGCGAGGGACAGAAGAAACGAGTCGCGGTTGCTTCCATTCTAGCCATGAAACCCGATATTCTTGTGCTCGATGAGCCGACTGTTGGACAGGATGGACGGTTCAAAGAGGCGATCGTAAAGATATTGGGCGCTCTCGAGAATACGGGTATAACGACTATTATCGTTACCCACGATTTGGATTTTGCTCAGGCCACCACCGACCGCTGGATTGTATTGCACGATGGCCAGGTAGTTGCCGATGGTGATCCCAGCGATATCCGCTGCGACCGCCAGCTAATTTTCAAAGGGATTTTGGACACGCCGGCGGAGAAGATGGAACTGCATGCTGAAGCGCAATGATTTTAGAATTATTTTGTATATCCAATCATGAAACGATTTGATCCCAGAACAAAGCTCGCTTTGGGAATGATGGCGATTGCATCGGTTTTATTCGCCCGCGAGCCGGTGAGCCTGCTTGTCGAGTTTGCTATCGTCCTCAGCGCTGTTCCTCTAATGGGACTGGGGCGCAAGTTGCTTCATTCGGTGCGCTTGATAGGGTCAATGATCGTATTCGTCTTTATCATCGGTTTTTTTTTCTTTGATCTGCAAGTAGCCGGGCTACTGAGTATCCGGCTTTTTACACTTCTGACCGTTTCCTTTATATTCTTTTATTCCCTTGATCCCCAAGAGATGGGAGATGCCTTGCGAAAGATGGGTATTTCATTCGAGTTTTCTTTTATTTTGACAACGGCCATGCGCTATGTTCCCATGATCGGGAAAAAAGTTCGTCAAATCAGTGATGCCCAGCAGGCGCGCGGAATTGATCTGAGGCCAAGAATAAAAAACATTTCCAATTTCATAGCGCTGTTAATGCCGCTTCTGGTGCAGTCATTTATTCTGGCTGATGATTTGGCTCTGGCTATGGAAGCGAGGGGCTTTGGCAGCAAACTTCGCAAATCACGTAAAACCTATCACATCACGATCATCGAATACGCACTGATGGCGTTGTCCTGTGGGAGTCTGGTCGCCTTTATTTGGTGGGAAAGGGGATAAGACCGAAGATGAAAAAGGCCGAAAAAATTGATGCTGCAGATTTTCTCAACCGGTTCACGTTGATCGTCGGCGATATCAACAGTGGTAAGACGACTCTAACGGACGCAATTCTGGATAGCTTTTACCGGAACATCGGCGGTGTGGTAACCGTTGTCGATCTCGCACCTGAGATCCGAACATACAATTCGGGAGAAAGAGATGCGACTGTGGCTGTCGGCGGCAGGCTCAAGGTTCCCGTATCAAAAACAGTCCGTTACTATCACGACCGAATTCATGCCCCACGCTTGCGAGCCAGGGATGAAAATGAAGCCCGAAAACTCGCTGCAGAAAATGCTCGAACCATCGATGCTCTATTTTCAGAGGCGGCGAAGAAAAAATCAGATGCCATCTTTGTCAACGATTGCTCACTGTATCTGCACTTCGGCAGGGCTTCCGAATTACTCAAGCTGATTCGAAGCAGCCCAACGTCAGTAGTTAATGGTTATTTTGGCCGGTTCTTCAGCGACAGCTCTATTTCTATCCACGAACGGCAAGAGATGGGAATTCTTATAGATCATTGCGACCGGCTGATACGATTACCCGCAAACCGAATGAATTGAAATTGGGATCGAATAATTGGAGGAAATATCATGAAACGAATTTTGAGCGTAGCAGGTTCTGATTCCGGAGGCGGTGCCGGAATCCAAGCGGATCTAAAGGTGATTACTATTTTGGGCGGTTACGGGATGAGCGTGATTACGGCCTTAACCGCTCAAAATACCATCGGGGTTCAAGGGGTATACGCCGTGCCCCAGGAGTTTATCGCCCAGCAATTGGATGCCGTCCTTTCCGACATTGGAGCTGATGCCGCCAAGACCGGAATGCTGGCCACCCCCGAAATTGTGGACGTCGTTGCAAACGGCATAAAGAAATATGATATCCAACCCCTGGTGGTGGATCCGGTCATGGTAGCTAAAAGCGGAGACTCTCTTCTTTCCGAAGATGCCCGGCAGACGTTAAAAAATTCATTGCTTCCATTGGCAACCGTCGTGACGCCCAATCTGCCGGAGGCCGAAGTTCTGTGTGGCTGTCGGGTGCAAAATCTGAAAGAGATGCAGGAAGCCGCTCGACGAATACATCAACTGGGTCCCCGGTACGTAGTGATCAAAGGAGGGCATTTGAAAGATCGACCTGTGGATCTGCTTTTCGATGGTAAAGCCTTTCAGACCTATGATGCCTCCCGTTTGAATCAGCGCAACACGCACGGGACAGGATGTACGTTTTCTGCGGCCCTGACAACATTTCTTGCAACAGGTCTGCCGATTGCTGAAGCCGTAGGAGAGGCCAAAAGATTTATCACGCTGGCTATATCCATGGGGATGGACATCGGTTCAGGGCACGGCCCGACAAATCCGTATGCCCACATCATAGGTTTAAAGGAGCGCGACGCCACACTGGTTGAATTAAAAAAAGCGATCGAGTTTCTGAGTTACCAAAGATTGGGGAGTTTGATTCCGGAGGTTCGCTCAAATATCGGGTACGCGCTGCCCGGTGCGGCCGACTATAACGACGTTGCCGGTTTTCCGGGTCGAATCAGCCAGGTGGGAGATGAGGTGTTTGCATACAAAGACCCTACCTTCGGCGCAACACGGCATATTGCACGCGTAGTTTTAGCGGCCATGAAACACGCACCGCAGTTGCGATCTGCCATGAACATACGTTACAACCCGGCCATTTTGAATGCCTGCAAAAATATAGGCCTACGCATGGCCTTCTTTGATCGTCGGAAGGAACCTAAAGACGTCAAAGCGCGTGAAGGATCCACTCTGGAGTGGGGCACTAACCAGGCGCTTGAGGAATTTGACGGAATCCCGGATCTGGTATACGACGAAGGCGATGTCGGCAAAGAGCCCATGATCCGGGTACTCGGCAAAAGTCCCATGGAGGTGGTCGACAAAATTAACCGGATCAAGCAGGATCTAGTTAATGGGGTGAACATGAATGCTGTGTTACCTCAAATTAACCCCTTAGTTGCATAAACAACATGGCAAAGAGTAGATAATGGCCCGCAATAATTACTAATATGATAGCAAAATAACTAAATTTTGGATATCCCCATTGGTGAATTCGAAGGATGGGATCGATATTGCCCTGTTGTTTACCCGGAGGGAAAGCCGGAGGACTTCAGATTCTGCGTTGCTGAGGGCTCGAAGTAAAGAACTACGACTCACCCTCAGTCGCCTTGACTCTGAAGCCCTCCGGCTTTTGCAACGTTGGGGTAAACGCAGCACGGTTCGATGTGGCGATCTTCTAACGTTTAGTAGTTATCCTCGATAAACATAATGCGAACTGGCCGATTGCTTTTTGTATGCGGTATATCATTTGTGCTGGCTGCCGGATTGTTGGCAGGATGTGCGGGTTTAAGAAAGACCGAAATTCCGCAACTTCCCGCCAACCTGCCTAGCAGTTATGAACTTGGTGCCGTTCCCTTTTACCCGCAGGATGCCTATCAGTGCGGACCTGCCACTCTGGCTATGGCGCTGACCTGGAGTGGGTTGCCCATCACCCCCGAAGAGCTGAAAGATCAGGTTTACACCCCCTCTCGCAAAGGCAGCCTGCAAATGGCCATGGTCGGCGCGACTCGACGTCATGGCCGAATCGCCTATGAAATCGAAGGTCCCCATGCAATGTTTCAGGAAATAGCCGCCGGCCGGCCGGTGGTCGTTTTACAGAATCTCGGCCTGTCCTGGCTGCCGGTTTGGCACTACGCCGTTGTAATTGGTTATGATTTGGGCGAGGAAGACGTTTTCCTTCACTCGGGTGAGACCAAACGCAAAGTGATGTCTTATTATGTTTTCGAAAAAACCTGGGCTCGCAGTAAATACTGGGGACTTTTAGTGCTTGAGCCAAACCAAATTCCCGTGCTGGCGTCAGAGAATGATTATCTGTCAGCGGTACTCGGGCTAGAAAAAGCGCGACATTACAAAGAGGCGGTTATTGGATACCAAACCGCACTAACCCGCTGGCCGGAAAGCCTGACGGCGCGTATGGGCCTTGGAAAAAGCTATTATTCTTCGGGGGATCTCAAAGGAGCCGAAAGTGCTTTTCGCGAAGCAACAGAGCGGCATCCTCTATCGGGTCCGGCATACAATAATCTAGCCCATGTTCTTCTGAAACAGGGGCGCAAGCAGGAAGCCCTGACAGCGGTGCAAAGGGCGATTGAGCTGGGAGGCCCGATGAGTGCAGTTTACAAAGAGACGTTGCAAGAAATTCAATCAGAGATGCCCTGAAGAAAGAGATTATCAATGAAAACGTTCAACACGATGTTTAAGCCGACCAGTATTTTTCTGACAATCGTATTACTGCTGATGTCTACTTTTTATCAATCTGCATCGGCGGCCATGATCGGGGCAGAGAGACTGCTAGATCTGGATGGAAGCCCGGAAACACGTGACTATCTTCAACAGCTAATGGCTCGCAAAGATGTACAAGACGCGCTTGTTGCATGCGGAATTAATCCCATGGAAGCCAAAGCCCATATCAGCAGCTTCTCTGATACTGAAATTCAGCAGATTGCGGAGAAAATTAATCAACTCCCCGCGGGAGCAGGTTTTGCAAATTTCGCCATCGTCGTTGCACTGGTTATTGTAATTGCTTTCATAATTTTTGAGTATACCGGTGTCACGAACATCTTTCCATTCTGATACGCCGTCACGCCATGGCGTGATTGGCTGGTGCTTTATTCCATCCTGAAATTACTTTTTTGTCCTCAACCAGAAAAAAGATAAAATAACCTTAGTAAAACGTTGTAATTTTTGGTATAGATTTATTGATTTCTATATAAATGTGGATCGTTTTATCGATCTTTGGAGACATGCTCATGCCTATCAGAATCTTATGCATAGTTGCATGCCCAATTGTGGTATTGCTGTCTGCTTGTGTTGCCAAGCATCTACATACGGGGCTTGAGGAGGAATTAGAGAACTCGCGCATTCAAAAAGCAGCGGTCGAAAGAAAAGTAAATCAACTGGAAATTGAACTTGAACAGGCGCAAAAGCGGGTCCGGGATTTGGAGCTTGCTCTGCAGAAATCCGATAAGCTAAAAAATAGATACTATAAGGATCTGGCAAACATGCAACGGCAGTATATCATCCAGAAGGATATAAATATGCAGCTGTCGAAAAGAAATTCTGAGCTTAAAAAAAACCTAACCAAGAAAAATTCCGTCATCCAACTTCAGGAAAAAGTGATTCGTTTGCTGGATGATTCCAAAAAAACAATTGAGACCAGCCTAAAAGATCAAATTGACACGCAGGAGATTGAAGTCATCGAGCTGGAAGACAAGTTGAAAGTCGTTTTTGTCGACAAAATCCTCTTCGATTCCGGTAGTGTAAATATAAATCCGAAGGGGAAAGAACTGCTGCTGATAATGTCGGAAGCTCTCAAGGATAACACCCATCAGCAGATTTCGGTGGAAGGCCATACGGATGATTTGCCTTTAGGTCCGTATTTGCGCAAGCGTTTCCCGAGCAACTGGGAACTTTCGACGGCCAGAGCAGCTGCCGTGGTTCGATTTTTATCGCAGGAAGGTGGGGTTGAGCCTAAACGGCTATCGGCACGTGGATTTAGTTATTACAGACCTGTGGCCACAAACAAAACGGAAGGGGGCCGACGCCAAAATCGACGTATCGAGATTATTTTGAGCTCCCCAGAATAAAGGTTGGTAATTTAGGTTTTAAGCACATCCCGGATTTTTTGAGAAAGCTGAACGATATCAAACGGTTTTTGAATAAAGCCCTTACAACCCAAATCCATTAATTCATCGATTTGCTGGTTGAATCTATATCCGCTGACAAGCAGAATTTTGACATCTGGATTAATTTTCCTGAGCTGTTCAAACGTATCCTTTCCGCTCATCTCCGGCATGATCATATCTAAAGCCACCAAATCAAGATCCACCATGTTTTCCTTATAGAGTTCTATGGCTTCTTTTCCGCTCTTGGCCGGAAGCACGGTATAACCCAATTCTTTAAGCATCAATTCCTCGACCTGAATGGTACCTTCCTCATCATCGACTAAAAGAACTTTTTCGTTGCCTTTTAACAGGGTGGACGTCACTTTTGGATCCTCTTCCTGCTCGGCATCTGAGGCTGGAAGGTAGATGTTAAAGGTGGTGCCGTGACCTTTCTCACTGTATACTTTGATGATTCCATTATGATTTTTTATGATACCGTAAGCGGATGCGAGGCCCAGCCCAGTCCCCTTGCCGACGTCTTTGGTGGTAAAAAAGGGTTCAAAAATTCTGTCGATGATCTCCTTGTCAATACCTATGCCATTATCTGTAATGGATACTTTTACGTAATTTCCTTCGCCAACTTCAAATGCTTTGCAGAAATCATCACTTAAATAGACATTTTCGGATTGAATAAAAATGTCGCCGCCTTCCTGCATGGCGTGCCAGGCATTAAGATATAGATTGATCAATACTTGCTCAATTTGGCCCTGATCCACTTTAACGTTCCAAAGGTCGGCTTGGAGTTTATTGTGGATCACAATCTCTTTTCGTGTTCGGGTGAACATCTTGGAGCTGTTTTCCACAATGTCGTTCAGACGCGTTGATTTCAGGGTATATTTTCCTTTTCTGGCAAAACCCAACAACTGATTGGTCAGGTTCGCCGCACTCATAACGGCCTTTTCAATGCCCAGAATGTAGTCGTCATTGGGATCATCGGATTTGGTTTGCAGTCGCATCAGCGAAATATACCCCTGCATTCCCATTAGAAGATTATTGAAGTCATGCGCAATTCCCCCGGCTAGGGTACCGATGGCCTCCATTTTCTGAGATTGTTTCAGTTGCGTTTCTAGCCGTTTTTTCTCCTGTTCGGTTCGCAATTGCTCGGTAACATCCAAAATTTGGGCGACGGTTTTTTCTTTTCCTTTCGAATCCTGAAAGCGATTGGCAGAGATTTTGACGGCGCGTTCATCGCCGTCTTTACGAATTATTTTATAAATCTGCTGGGAAAAGTATTTTTCCTTTACTTCCGGTTCTAAAAAATGCTCCGCGGCTAACCTGGCACTCTCATCATCAAGGTATTCTTTGAAAGCACTTCCTATGATGACATCTGAGGGGTATCCCAAAATTTGCGATAGAACGTTGTTGGTATAAATTATTTGAAAGCGTTCATCCATGATCATGATGCCATCGTATGAATTTTCCACAACAGATCGATATCGCTCCTCACTTTCTCGCAGCGCTTTTTCCGCCTCAATCCGTTCGGTGATATCTCTGGCGACATTCAAAATAACATGTCGACCGCGATATGTAATCGCCCTCGAATGAATTTCCACGGGGATAGTTGTTCCGTCTGTTTTTCGATGTGAGGTTTCAATGGTAATTATTTTTGGCTCTTTGTTCCGTTCTCCTCCACCGAGCTGATTTAAAATCACCCGGGCATGGTTGGGTGAAATGATATGAGTGAGATTTAATTGGAAAAACTGTTCCGGCGTATATCCAATCTGCGAATAGGCCGCCTCATTGGCCTCCAAAACATGTCCTTTATGGTCAAGGATGTAGACCGCATCGTCAACATTCTCCAGCAACTCTTTGTAACGGGAATGCTCTTCGGCGTCTTTCAAATTGGTAAGCATATAATTAAAAGCCTGAGATAATTGATTAAATTCCCAATAGTTGCTGGCCTTGGTTTCGAATAACAGATCTTTTTGACCTTCGGAGATCAGGATTGCTTTTTTCGTCATTTCGCGCAGCGGTTCAACCATTTTTTTCCCCAGCAAGATTGACATGATCGTCGAAATTGCGAGAACTACGACAGCGAAAAGTCCAATCCATAGAGTAACGTTTCGTTTTTCATTGATGAGAGCTTCAAGAGATGATTGAAAATACAGATTGTCAGACCCATCGATTTTCGATAGGATCACCTTTTCTCCCACGAGAAGAAGTTCCCGGTTGACAACGATGTTTTTTCGCATTTCTTTGCTTAATGCAAATGCTTTGCCCGTTGTCAAACTGACGAGGTCATCCGCTTTGATGATGAAAACATCGCCGTTCACGGTGAGTTGAATGGTTTCAATCAATTTTTGATCCTGCGTCAAATCATAAAGGGCATAGGCGGCTCCCATGAGTTGGGTCTGGTGCATTATAGGAGTTGAAAACCACCAAATCAGTCTCGTCTGACCCTCATCGTCAAAAATTTCGCCATATGGAAATGTTGTTTGGGCAAAGCGGATTAAATCTTCGGATATTTCGGTATAGGTTTCCGGTATGACTGTATTTTCGCTAGCGTTTTTCACAAAAAAGTAAACACCCTCTTTGGACGGGTAAAACTCGCTGATTCGATCTTCGAGCTGGGATTTGTCATCAAGCATCACGGTTACACGAATGATATTGTCCGACACCAGCTCTTTTAGCATCTTGCTGATGCTGGCAATCCGATTGTTTAGAATGATCTCCACCTGACCCTTTTCGGCAATGATTTTTTTACGGAATTCCGTCTCGACTCGTTTCTCGAAGTATCCGTAGAGGGCGGCTAAAATGACCAGGACGGATAGAGTGGTCAGTACCACGAACGTGGTTAACAGGTACGTTGAAAATCGCTTATTATATCGAAAACGCCACATAATTAGGATGAATTTTAAATAATTTTAGAGTGTTAGCATATTTCATGCCGGCGGCTGAGGAGTGGTTTTGTTTGGGGGAAACACGAATCCGCCGTTTTTTGATTAATCTATTAAAATAAAACGAAATGGAACAACTTGTCAAAATAAAAGCGAGTGCGCTACTGCCCGGAAAATATTCGATTGCAGTCGTATTAAAATTTTGTAGAATTATAAGCGATTAGAAATGAATCGGCCAATGCAGGCAAACCTTGATAAACGTCTTGATGCCACACATACGCACTTTAATTAAACCGGCATTTGAAACCGTCCGGGTCCATCGAACCATCGGTATTCGTTCCTCTCTGGCGCTATTTTTATTCGCCTTTGTCTTCCGGCTGGTTTACATTATCCAGTCGGCGGATAACCCGCTTTTCGGTGTTCCAGTAGTGGATGCCTACGTCTACAACCAGTGGGCTCAAAAGATGGTGGATGGTATCTGGTTGTGGGATCATGTCGACAATTACCTGCCGATTTATCCTGCTTTTCTGGCCATACAGCAACTAATCTTTGGACCTCACCCGATTGTAAATAAAATTTTGCAGAGCATGATGGGCGCGCTGAGTGCCGTTCTGATGGCACAGATTGCAGCGCGTGCGTGGAATCGTCAGGTCGGAATGATTACCGGCTATCTCATGTCTACAAATTGGATGCTGGTAATTTTTGAATCTGAAAAATTTGCGGAACCATTTTGTATCGTCTTTCTCAGTCTTACCCTTTGGATTCTGGCGTACCATTCTCATCATTTGTGGGCCATTTTTGCTGCAGGATTCACTTTTGCACTGTCAGCCGGAGTTCGAGCTAATCTTTTTTTGATGTTGCCAATTATACCGGCGTGGCTGGTATGGAAAAACTGGCAGCATCGTTCTTTAGCCATCAGAGCCGCACTTTTATTCTGTGTTGGTACGGTAATAATCATTGGTGCGATCGTTTATAGAAATTATCAAGTCTCCGGCGCTGTTATGCTAAGAGCTCAGGCAACCTGGAGCCTGTATTCCGGTTTGTCACCGGAATTCGAAGGGTTGCATCCCCCTGTCGGAATTCTTTTTCGGAAATATATGTATCTGCCGCAGCAGGCCGGCAAATTTACCATACCGGAGATTGAGGTGTTCTGGGCTCAGAAATTGGGGGACTTAATTCGGAATCGTCCATTCGACGTCTTCTTGAATTTTTTTCGGCGTGCCATCATATTCCTGAACGCCCGAGAATGGAGCCAGGAGATAGACGTTTATGCCTACCGGGAGTATTCTAAATTTCTTTCGCTACCTTGGACCGGTTTCTGGTTGATCGGGCCTTTAGGCCTGATGGGGCTTTTTTTAACGCGAAGCCTTTCCAAGCTGCAGTGGCTGCTCATCATTTGTACGATTATTGGAATTGCTTCCATTCTTCCATTCAAAGTTTCTGATCGCTATCGTCTGCCTACAGCAGCGATGTTTGCCTTTTTCGCTGCGCTGACGTTGAGGCATTTTTACTTTTGGTTCAAAACCAAAAACAAACACGCGCTAGTAATTGCCTTGCCTGTCCTTGCCATTCTCTGTCTGTTCTGTTGGCCGGATTGGCAGAACCTCGCGGCACGCAAAACATCCCGGCATCACTTTTTTATAGGTAAGCGGTATGAAGCTATCGGCCATATTGATGATGCCATCCAAGCCTATGAAAAATCAATGCAAGAATTCCCCTGGGATCCGGACTCACCATATCGAATCGGTCGCTTATTGATTTTGAAAGGCGAGCGGGAGCGAGCTCTAATCTATCTCAAGGAGGCACTCCGGAGAGAACCGAAATTTCCTGGTGCGCTCAATGAAATCGCACGCATTCATTTAGACGGCGGCAACGTCGAAGCTGCCGAACAGTATGCGATAAAAAGTTTGAACTTGGCTCCTGCCGAAGTCGGGGCGTTAATACTGATGACGGATATCCAGCGCCGCAGAGGCAACCAACAGGCCGAACTTGCCTATCTAAAACGTGCCGTCACGATAACAGGAAATCATCGACCGACGATAATATTGGCCGATCGATTAGATGCACTCGGCGAACATGAAGCCTCCCTTGAACTTTATGAGTACATCATGAAATCTCGCATGGTTGATAAAACAGTACGGGTTTCAGCCGCCATGAAAGCCGGTCTCACAGTTATCAGGCACTTCCATAATCATGCTCGTGCGACCATTTACTGGCAATATATTGTCGATCATTTCCTTGAATTCAGATTTTTTTCGTTGCAGGCTGAATTTTTTATGGGAGTATTATCCGAAGAAAGGTTCAGAAAGCGAATGGGCAATTCCTCGGAATGGAGGACGGCAGCTGAATATGTGATTGGTCTGAAACATTGGCTGAACGGCGATATGTCGGAGGCTGTGGAGGCCTATCAGCGATGTCTGCAAATTTCGTCTGATCAGCATTCAGGTGAGCTGAGCACCTCTCAAAAGTGGGCGCAGGAAGATCTGAATCACATCCGGCAGGCTCGTTGAAAAAAAGACGAAGATCCGAAATAGACTCTGGTGAGCGCTGCATCGATTTTTGTATTGCAGTATACGTGCTTCGGAACCCCAATTCATCCGGCTCAGGAGGGAAAAAGCCAATGCATCCTTGCGCTTTTCTGTCTTTAATCTGTCTCATCATAACCTTGTTCAGACCCACTTTGAACCATGCCATCCTATCGACTGCAGATGCCGGCTCCTCAATGCTGAGCATTGTTCGTATTACACCGGACGGCGTTGACGTACCGCCCGGACGACAGATTGTTTTTCAGTTTAATCGCCCGGTCGTACCGGTCGGACGTATGCAGCGATCGGATTCGGAAATTCCGATAACGATCACTCCGGCATTGGACTGCCAATGGCGCTGGCTCAACACGAGTGCCTTGACCTGTCAGTTGGACGAAAAATCTGCCTTGTCCCCCGCCACCCGCTATGACCTCATTGTCAACCCGGGTATCCCGGCGCAAGACGGCACCACGCTTTCTCAGCCGGTGCGACACAGCTTTATCACCGAGCGTCCTAAAGTTGAGTACGCACAATTCAAAACCTGGAAATCTCCGGGTACCCCATTTATTCGTATTGCCTTCAACCAGCCGGTGTACCAGGACTCCGTGGCTCAGCATCTATTCATGCGGTTAACTGATACCGGCGATCAGAGAGTGTTACTGAATGTGATGCGGGACCCTGATCTCAGAGACACGCCTTTCATTTTACCGGTTCCGGGCGAGAAATACTCTCTGATCACCAGGGCTGAACGCAATTCGGCCCGGGAGGCGCAAACAGAGGGAGGCGACCAAAAGGGGCAGGAAACCGCGGCTAGAAAGGTTTGGTTGATCTCACCCCAAACCGAACTGCCGTTGAATATCAAAATAGATCTTATTGTAGCGCCGGGCTTGGTCTCGTTTTACGGTCCTGAAAGAGGGGCCGAAGATCGGGTCGTTGTTTCATTCCACACCTTTCCAGCGTTTGACTTCCTGGGAGTTGAATGTACGGACAACTATGATCATGGCGTCGTCATAGAACCCGGCATTCAACGCGAACAGACGATCCGTTGTGATCCCCTGAGACGAGTCGCCCTGGTTTTTACAGCACCGGTTATCAATGAAGAAGTTAAAAACCATGTGAACATTTCGCCGGATTTAGCGGGAGGCCGAACCGATTACGATCCCTGGGCGAATTACAGAGGATACTCTAGACTCGGATCACCTCACAAAAAAGGTAAAAAGTACCGTGTATGGCTGCCTGAGACCTTGAAGGCTTTTCAAGAATATGCGTTGCGCAGTGATCCAGGAAACTTACAAGATGAGTTCGGACGAACCTTGCCCCGGCCGGTGCGTATGTCGTTTGCCACGGATCATCGCCGTCCGGATTTTATTCTGACCCACCACAAAGCGGTTTTAGAAAAAGAAATAGAATCAGAAATGCCATTGGTGGTTACCAACCTTGATTCAATTAAGCTGACTTACGACATGTTAACGACATCCGGGAAGATGGCGGCACAGACGCGCACGTTTGATCTTCCGGAGGCGGAAGATATATCATTCAGAACCCCGCTGAACATTCGGAAGATCCTGAGAGGCCGAACCGGTGTCGTGCTGGGGTCGTTGCAGTCCTCTCCAGAGGTGGCCAAAAACAGTTGGGAGCGCTGGTTTTTTGCACAGGTGACGCCGTTTCAGGTGCATGTCAAATTCGGACACTTTAACACTCTCGTATGGGTGACAGATTTTGCCAACGGTCAGCCGGTTTCGGGTGCAACAGTGCAGATATTCTGGGACACGTATACAGACGTGTCTCTCAAGCCAAAAATCCTCAGTCAGGATAAAACGGATTCCGACGGCATTGCGATGCTGGGAGGCACGCTGGAATTGGATCCCCAGTTGAAATTTTTACAGGCCCACAATTTAGCCGATCCTCGTTTGTTTGTGCGAGTTTCAAAGGCGGATGATTTGGCGTTGCTGCCGCTGGAATTTGATTTTCAAGTGGATACCTACCGTGCGTCCCGTTTTAGCGTATCTCCATACTTACGTAAACAATACGGTCATATACACGTTTGGGGAACGACTGCTCAAGGCGTATACCGCGCGGGGGATGTCATTCAATACAAGATATATGTACGTGATCAGAACAATGAAATCCTAGTCCCGGCGCCCCGGCAGGGATACGGTCTCAAGGTTGTGGATCCCATGGGGAAAACCGTCTATGAACTGAAGAATATGACACTATCGGAATTTGGCGCACATGACGGTGAGTTCAGCGTTCCCGAAAGCGGTGCCGTGGGGTGGTACCGCTTTGAGCTTTCTGGTAATTTTTTCAAAGACACCAAAGAGCCCATGCGGGTCTTGGTGAGTGACTTTACACCGTCTCCTTTTAAGGTGACTACCGATTTAAATGGTGAAAGGTTCCAGCCGGGTGATAATTTGGAGGTGACCACCGGTGCCCGACTGCATGCAGGGGGACCCTATGTCGATGCCCGGAGCCGAATCACAGCTACGTTACAAATTCACGGATTTCGATCCGATCATCCGGAGGCCCGTGGTTTTGGATTTAACGTTTATGTGCCCGGCGGACGTCAAAAGCAAATCCTCCATCAAACGGAAGACATGCTTGACAACCAAGGGACTCTGATAACTCGATTTTCGATTTCGGAAAGCGATATTCTATACGGCAAGATGATTGTGGAAAGCGCCGTGCGCGATGACCGCGGCAAATACATTAGCGCCCGGGCCACAGCAGATTATGCTGCACGGGATCGATTTGTCGGGCTGCGACGTTCGAGTTGGGTCCTCAAGGAGGATGAGCCGGCCGCTGTGGACGCGCTGGTAGTCGATGAAAACGGCGTGCCGGTTGCCGGGGTACCGGTTTCTATTGCAATCGAACGCAAAGTGACAAAAGCTGTGCGTGTCAAGGGGGCCGGGAATGCATATTTAACCCGTTATACGCATCAGTGGATTGCATCTGCCGGCTGTGACCTTATATCAGGAGATACACCTGCAACCTGTAAATTCACACCTTCGGATCCCGGATCTTTTCGGATCTCTGCTTCAATTCACGACACGCGCAATCGAAACCACAGCAGCCTGATCTATCAATGGGTTGCGGGCAAGGAACGTGTTGTCTGGCAAGAGCGCCCGGACAACAGTCTGGAGATCGTACCCGAGAAAACAAGCTATGCGGTAGGTGAGATGGCCCGTTATCTGGTAAAAAATCCCTTTCCAGGTGCTCAGGCACTCATCACCATCGAACGGTACGGAGTCATTGAGCGCTGGATCCAGACGCTTGAGGGCAATACGCCGATGATCGAATTCGAGGTAGAGCCGGACTTTTTACCCGGATATTTCCTCTCGGTTGCGGTCGTGTCGCCCAGGGTGGAGACGCCACCAGCCGATAACCAGGTAGATCTGGGAAAACCGGCTTTTCGGATGGGGTATGTAAAGGTTCCGGTGGTCGACCCTTTCAAAGCCTTGGCCGTCACTGTTTCGCCTGAACATGACACCTACAAACCCCGAGAACGGGTGAAGGTGCATGTTCGGGTGACTCCACGGCATGGTCCGATCCATGAGAAAATTGAATTGGCGGTTGCCGTCTTAGACGAATCGGTGCTGGATCTCATCACCCGCGGTTTGGATTATTTTGATCCGTATAAAGGCTTTTACAAGCTCGATGGTTTGGACTTGACAAATTACAGCCTGCTGATGCGTTTGGTGGGACGGCAGAAGTTTGAGAAGAAAGGTGCCGATACCGGCGGGGGCGGGGGCCTGGATATCAGTCTGCGGTCGGTATTTAAATTTGTCAGCTACTGGAATCCCTCGATTATACCGGATGCCGAGGGACGGACCACGATCGAATTTAATGCGCCGGACAACCTCACCGGTTGGCGGGTGTTGGCGATGGCGGTGACGCCCGGTGATCGTATGGGACTGGGCGATGGTCGCTTCAAGGTCAACCGACCCACCGAAATTCGTCCAGTCATGCCCAATCAGGTAACGGAAGCTGACAGTTTTCAGGCTGGCTTCAGCATTATGAACCGCACGCCGTCCGCTCGAAATTTATCCGTGTCGTTGACGGCTGAGGGGGTTATCGAAATCGAAGACGGTAAAAAAATACTTCAAGTGACCCGGATGGTATCGGCCGAGCCCTATAAACGAACCACCATCTGGCTGCCATTGAAGACCACCAGGGATGGAACCGTACGTTTGACAGCGCGCGCCGGTGATGATCTGGATCAAGACGGAATGACCCACATTATCCCCGTTGACAAGCGTTATTCTATAGAGACCGCGGCAACCTATGGTACCACAGTTTCGGAATCTGTTTCCGAAAGCTTTCTTTTCCCGCAACATATTCGCACGGATGTCGGTAGCCTGAGCCTGGTGGTGTCACCGTCCATTATCAGCAGCCTCGAAGGGGCCTTTCGATACATAAAGGATTATCCTTACATTTGCTGGGAGCAAATACTTACTCAGGGCGTTATGGCATCCCATTACCAGAATCTCAAAGAATACCTGGCCAGCGACGTTCACTGGGAGCAAAGCCGGAGTCTGACTGCAGGAACGCTTCAGCGGGCGGCCGCCTATCAGGCTCCCAACGGCGGCATGACCTATTATATTCCGCAGGATCGTTATGTCAGTCCCTATCTCAGTGCCTACACAGCGCTAGCCTTTAATTGGCTGCGTGAGAGCGGGTATGAGATTCCTCAGTCTGTGGAAGAAAAACTTCACGGTTACCTGCTGACGTTGCTGCGTCGCAATGTTCTTCCGGATTTTTATTCAAAAGGCATGGCCGCCACGGTGCGTGCGGTGGCACTGGCGGCGTTGGTCAAACACGGTAAAGTAGATCTTTCGGACCTCAGACGATATCATCGCTATGTTCCGCAGATGAGTCTTTTCGGCAAGGCGCATTATTTGATGGCCGCGGTCAATATCGCGGGCGCCCAGACGTTGCGCAGCGATGTACTAGACCTCATCTTAGCCCACGGTCACCAAACAGGTGGCAAGTTTATATTCAGTGAAACCATCGACGACAGCTATTCGCGAATTTTGACCTCGGCCTTGAGAACCAATGGTGCTGTCTTGAGCGCGCTAATTGCATATCGTCAATTAGCCGAGAACAAGCAAATTGTGGGTGATATTCCGGTTAGACTGGTACGCTACGTCACCCAAACTCGGAAAAACCGTGACCATTGGGAAAACACACAGGAGAATATGTTTTGCATGAATGCCTTGGTGGACTACAGCCGCGCATACGAAAATGAATCGCCGGATATGCAGCTGCGGGTTCTGCTGGACGACGTAGAAATAGGACAAACGAGCTTTAACGATTTACGCGATCCGGCAATTGAATTTCGGCGGTCCATTCGGTCTGGCGACCCGGGACGCAAGGCCAAGATGATACTGACGCGCAACGGATTTGGACGTGTTTACTACGGTGCCCGTTTGGTTTACGCATCGGAGGTTTTGAAGTCCACTTCGGTCAATGCGGGCATTGAGGTGCACCGCGAATACAGTGTCGAACGAGATGGTAAATGGATTCTCCTGCAAAGTCCGATGCAGCTGGTTCGCGGTGACCTGGTTAGGATAGACCTTTTTGTGTCGATGCCTACGGCCCGCAATTTTGTCGTGGTCGATGATCCGGTGCCCGGAGGGTTGGAACCGGTGAATCGAGATCTGGCAACGGCCTCCTCAGCAGATGCAGACAAAGGACAATTTCAGCCGGCAGGCGGCTCTTGGTGGTTTCGTTACAGCGATTGGTCTTCTTACGGTGTATCCCGGTGGAGCTTTTACCATCAGGAGCTACGCCACAATGCCGCGCGTTTTTATTCCGAATATCTGCCGGCCGGCAATTATCATCTGTCATACACGGCCCAGGCGATCGCTCCGGGCGAGTTCACTGTAATGCCCGTGCATGCTGAAGAGATGTACGATCCGGATATTTTCGGTAAAGGAGTGCCGGCGACGTTGGTGGTAGAGCGGGAGTAAGATTCCTTGGCTTATGGAATTCGACCCCCTAGACGCGTATTGCTGTTGTTGGAGACCAGCTAGAGCACGTTAACGGGGAACCGTGAACGTTGAACCGCTCAACTTCGGAAACATAAACTTGACTGCAGGCTATATGAGTCATACGGCAATGTGCAAAAAATTTATATCCATACTACTGCTAGCCCTTGCTGTAGCAGCGCTCGTCGCTAAAACCAAAACCGATCTTTTGCCGCTACCCGATTCACTTACTTTTAATGCCTCGGACGTACGCAAAGTTCAGATTTTAGATCGCCGTAACGTGCCCCTGACGATCACGTATCAGAATCGCTGGAATATTCATAATTTCATACCGTTGCATGATATTCCGGCCGTTATGCAAAAAGCCTTCGTCCTTTCTGAAGATCAACGGTTTTATCGTCACAGCGGCGTTGACTGGTGGGCACGCCTGCACGCTTTGTATCAAAATGCTAAAGCGCTGCGTCCCCTTCGGGGAGCCAGCACCATCAGCGAGCAGGTGATTCGTATGTGGCATTCGCGGCCGCGATTAATCTGGTCCCGCTGGCTGGAGGGAATCGAAGCTGTCCGGCTGGAGCAACGCTTTTCTAAAGCTGAAATACTCCAATTCTATCTCAATCAGGTTCCCTATGCCGGTCAGCGCCGGGGGGTGGAGCAGGCTGCAGCCTATTACTTTGATCGTGATCTGGAGACTCTGAGTCTTAAGGAGATGCTGGCCCTGGTGGTGATGGTCCGGGCGCCGGGACGTCTGGATGCGTTCCGCAGAACTGAACGCCTTAAGCAACCGATTCTTCAGCTTGCCGGTCGGTTGCTTGAGCAGCGCCTGATCGATGCCACTGAATATGATCAGATCTGCTCTGACGAGATCCAGGTGAGACCAGCTCAACTTCCGCTAAAGGCCAGTCATTTTGTTCATCATATTTATCGATCAACGCCGGCGTTATATTTGCAAAAAAAAGGCCGATTGCAAACCACACTGGATGCCAGCCTCCAGCGCAATGTTCAGGAGATCTTGGACCATAGACTGAAGGATTTAAAGGCGTGTGGTGCTGCCAACGGTGCCGTGCTGATTCTTGATCACCGCAGTGATGAAGTCCTGGTCTGGGTGAACGGCACGGGAGGAGGTGAGATGACGCCGGGCAGTTGGATTGATACGGTGACCACTCCACGTCAACCGGGTTCCACTCTCAAACCGTTTCTGTATGCCCTGGCTCTGGAAAAGGGTTGGTCGGCAGCAACGCTTGTGCATGATTTTCCGCTGATAGCACCTATCGGCCGGGGGCTGCATTCATACAACAACTACAGCCGCAACCATTACGGCCTTTTACGGGTGCGGGATGCGCTCGGAAATTCGTTGAATATACCGGCTGTTCATGCTATCCGGTTTGTCGGGGTGGAAAATTTCCTGCTCAGACTAAAATTGCTGGGAATCCAGAGCCTTAAACAGCACCCGGATTATTATGGCGACGGTCTGGCTTTAGGCAATGGTGAGATCACCTTGCTGGAACTTGTGCGTGCATACGCCGTGCTGGCCCGCGGAGGGGTCCACCGTCCCATCAGGTTGCTGGTAAACGATGACCGTATATTGGGGCCGGGCCGCAGCGTCTTTTCTAGGGAAGTCGCCTCGATCATTGCCGACATTCTTTCAGATCCTGAAGCCCGCAGATTAGAGTTTGGATATGGCGGCCTGCTGCGCTTTCCGGTCCAAACGGCTGTTAAAACCGGAACCTCAAGTGATTATCAGGATGCTTGGGCTGTTGGTTTCAATTATCGATTTACGGTCGGCGTGTGGATAGGTGATTTGAGACATCACCCCATGAATGGTATCACCGGAGCGACTGGGCCGGCGCTGGTTTTGCGTGCTGTATTTTCAGAACTCAATCGTCATCGCAACACTCGACCTCTATGGCTTAGTCCGCGACTGGTAAACATGGAAATTTGCCGGGATAGCGGCTTGCCGGCTGATGGGAAGTGCGCTAGCGTGCGTGAGTGGTTCATACCGGGAACCGAACCCGTAGGCAGGTTTCCTCGGCCGAGAAGGAATCAGTCTATCCGCTGGAAGCAGCCAACCCATGGTTTACAGCTGGCCTTGGACCCGAGAATCCCCGATGCTCATCAAGCATTTTTGTTTGTGCTAGATGAGATACCACCGGGGGCAATCGTCGATTGGTATATCAACGACCAATTGGTTGGTAAGACAGCGACCGGAGAATATTTATGGCCTTTGCAACGGGGTGATCATACGCTCGCAATCAAACTATGGGATAATGAATTATCATCCTCCGTGAACATATCATCGCTGCAGTTTACGGTAAAATAACAGGTTTATGGAACTCAACAGTGGGGACATCATTGGACAGGTGTTGCGTAAATGCGGCATTACGTATCTGTTTACGCTCTGTGGCGGCCACATTTCCCCAATACTGGCCGGAGCAAAAAAGGAAGGCATCCGGGTAATTGATGTCCGTGATGAAGCCAATGCTGTGTTTGCCGCTGATGCGGTTGCTCGGATTACCGGTATTCCGGGCGTAGCCGTCGTGACTGCCGGACCCGGTGTGACCAACTCGATTACGGCATTGAAGAATGCACAGATGGCTCAGTCTCCGCTGATCCTTCTGGGGGGAGCGGCACCCACCGTATTGAAAAACAGGGGGGCTTTGCAGGACATTGACCAACTCGCGTTGGTGAAGTCCATAGTCAAAATGGCGGTACCGATTAAACGAAACTGCGACATCCTTCCGGTTCTGGAGCAGGCATATGACGTGTGTCGTTCCGGGGTACCGGGGCCGGTTTTTGTCGAATGCCCGATAGATCTGCTGTACAATGAATCCCTTGTTCGTGAATGGTATGGTGCAAAACCCGAGGTGGGTCGCAAAGGAGGTATGCGAAGCAAGCTGCTTGAATACTATCTAAAGCATCACGTCGATCAGATGTTCGCTTGTGAATTTGAGGAAATGAAACCTGGTGAATATAGCATTAGATCGCCAGATCTGAATGAGAGCATGGTTTTAAAAGCCGCGGATTTGCTGGCAACCGCTAAGAAACCGCTACTGATTATCGGAAGTCAAGCTTTGCTCCAACCCGATAAAGCCGATAACCTTGCGGATGCAATCAGCTCTTTGGGTATCCCTGTATTTCTCACCGGAATGGCTCGCGGGCTTCTCGGAAAATCCCATTCACTTCTGAGGCGTCATCAACGCCGAAAAGCCTTAACCGATGCGGATCTGGTGTTCATCGCGGGGATGCCGTGCGATTTCCGCTTAAACTATGGACGTTCCTTTGGCCCGGGAGCAAAAATCATTTCAGTAAATCGAAGCAAGGTCGATTTACGATTGAATTGTCGCCCGGACCTTCCTATTTTATCGGATCCATTTCTTTTTTTATGCGCAATTTCGGAGACCCTTTCATCACCGCCATTAAATTGGAAAGCATGGAATCATCAACTTCAACAAAATGATGAACGTCATGAAGACTTTATTTTGAAAAGATCATAACGAAAAGCCAAAAAAAATTTCCTGAAGAAGGAACTTTTTCGTTGAGAAACAAAAACGAACATGCAATTTATACCCAAATGAAACGTTCCGTAGTTTTGGATATATTGAAATTTTTGGCGGTCATTGCTGCGGCAGTTTGGTTGATGAGCCGCGGTACGGAACGACTCGGTTATAACTGGCAGTGGTATCAAGTCCCCAAATACATATTTCAAATTCAGGATGGACAGCTTATATGGGGCCCTCTCATAGATGGCCTGATGGTGACGTTCCGCATCACTGCCTGGGGCCTGGTTTTGGCAACGATATTCGGATTGGTAACCGCCCTGTTCAGATTATCAGCTTCCTTTGTATCCAGAGCCCTTGCGCGGGGTTATGTTGAAATTATCCGCAATACCCCCTTGCTAGTGCAAATCTTTTTTCTGTATTTCGTGCTGGCACCGGTATTAAATCTCGACCGTTTTTTTGCGGCAGTGCTTGCACTGAGCCTCTTCGAGGGGGCGTATGCGTCGGAAATATTTCGCGCCGGAATCGTCTCCATCCATCAGGGACAATGGGAGGCTGCCTACAGCCTCGGACTCGGCTCATATCACACTTACCGTTACATCGTTCTTCCACAGGCCATCCGCCGGATTCTCCCTCCTTTAACCAGCCAGGGGATCTCACTAATTAAAGACTCGGCCCTGGTCAGCACAATAGCTGTTTATGATTTAACGATGCAAGGGCGCGCAATTATTGCCGAAACGTTTTTGACATTTGAAATCTGGTTCACCGTCGCTGCCATTTATCTTATTATCACAGTGACACTTTCCCTTGTGGTTACCGTGATGGAAAACTACTTTAAAATTAGAGTATAGGCGTGCAGGAAATTGAGGGATGTCTTTAAAAAACGCGGATGACTACATAATTACGGTAGACAGTCTCAACAAGATATTTCCCGGCGGCATCCATGCGTTGGTATCTTTTTCCACCAAGGTACGCCGGGGTGAAGTCCTCGTGGTTATCGGGCCATCCGGTTCTGGGAAATCCACGTTTCTCCGATGCCTGAACGGATTGGAAGAAATAGACAGCGGTTCGATCATCATTGACGGCATTCCTCTTGATGACAACAAGAAAAATCGTCTGGAGATCCGCAAAGAAGTGGGCATGGTCTTTCAATCATTCAATCTGTTTCCCCATATGACCGTACTGGAAAATGTGAATTTGGCACAGAGGCTCGTCCGCAAAAAGAACAAAGAACAGGCTACACAGTCGACCATGGATCTTTTGCAAAAGGTGGGCATACCGGAAAAGGCGGAGAGTTACCCGGCCCAGCTCAGTGGAGGTCAGCAACAACGGGTTGCGATTGCCAGGGCCTTGGCAATGATGCCCAAAGTGATGCTCTTTGACGAGGCCACCAGTGCTCTCGACCCTGAAATGATCGGAGAAGTCCTGGATGTCATGAAAACCCTTGCTCGTGAGGGGATGACCATGATTGTGGTTACACATGAGATGGGATTTGCCCGTGAGGTCAGCGATCGGGTCATTTTTATGGAAGATGGCGCAATCGTTGAGGAAGGAACCGTAGAGCATTTCTTCACACGGCCGGAAAAAGAACGCACCAAACTTTTTTTAAGTCAGATCCTTTAGATACCCTATATAACATTCATTGGAATAAAACGAAAGGAGGATACCATGAAAAGGAGTTTTTCAATTTTGCAATTGGTAATTGTTTTAGCGCTGGTTTTTGGTCTTGTTGTCATTGTTTCGGCGGGTGAAATACAAAGAAAGTTAAGTTCTGAAAGCACGGTCGAAGAAATCGCCAAGCGCGGCGTCATTCGAGTCGGTATGGACATTTTTGTGCCGTGGGCGATGAAAGACAAAAAGGGAGAATTGATTGGCTTTGAGATCGATGTCGCGAAACAGCTCGCTGAGGACATGGGCGTCAAGGTGGAGTTTGTTCCCACCAAATGGTCCGGTATTATTCCGGCCATTATTACCGGCAAGTTCGATGTCATCATCGGGGGAATGTCTGTCACCCCCCAGCGGAACCTGAAAATTAATTTCACGAATCCGTACTACTATTCAGATCAAGCCATATTGGCCAACAAAAAATTGGCGGCGGGTTTTAAAGTACCCGATTTTAACAGTCCCGATGTAACGATTGCCGCTAGACTCGGATCCACTGCGGCAATAGCTGCCAAACGACATTTTCCAAAGGCAAAACTGCGGCTTTTTGATGATGAACCTTCGGCAGTTCAGGAGGTGCGCAATGGCAAGGTGCACGCCATGGTGAGTGCTCAGCCTTTGCCGGCACATACCGCGCTTGAATATCAGGAAACGCTCATTTCTTATGATGTCAGCTTGATGAAAGAGCCAATTTGCTTTGGTGTCAGGAAAGGCGACCCCGACACGCTGAATTACTTTAATAACTGGATTGAAATTGTCAGGAGTAAAGGTTGGATTCAGGAGAGGCACGCATACTGGTTTCTCAGTCTGGATTGGAAAAGCATGGTTGAATAATTTTCACCCAGCAAGCCGCAGCGGTCACAGCACATGCGCGTGCTGCCGCTGCGGCTACGCAATTTCGATGAGAAGGTCCGGTGCTTCAAAAGAAAAGCAAAATCACGCCGCTTGACATTGTTTTGCTGCTTATTCTTTTTGGTGGGTTTGTCTATATTATTTACCAAATCACGGTTAAACTAAACTACAAGTGGCAATGGGCGATAATCCCTCAATATCTCTTCCGCCGTGATGCGGAAACGGGAAGGTGGATTCCCAACTACCTGATGCAAGGGCTTTTCACCACGCTGCGTCTGAGCATTTGGGGTGTTATCTTAGCGACCCTTTTCGGTACTGTGATGGGGCTTTTACGGACATCCAAAAGCCTTTTTTACCGGATGATCGCCCGGTCCTACGTCGAACTCATGCGCAACCTTCCGCCACTGATCATTATTTTCATATTTTATTTCTTCCTCAGTGATCAGATCATGCCGTTTATCGGCCTGGATGATTTTTTGAGATCCAGTTCCCCGGGAACCCAACAATTTTTTGAAGTGCTATTTGCGCCCCCGAGTGTGGCATCGGCGTTTATTTCAGCTCTTTTCACTCTATCTATTTTCGAGGGTGCCTACATAACAGAGATTGTGCGTGCGGGGATCGAGTCAGTGGAAAAGGGCCAATGGGAGGCGGCTCATGCTCTGGCACTGTCAAAGTGGCATACCATGCGGTACATAATCCTGCCCCAGGCCATACAGCGACTTTTACCGGCCCTTGCCGGGCAGTTCATATCTCTCATCAAAGATTCCGCAATTGTTTCGATTATTTCTATCCAGGAACTCTCCTATCAGGGTACCCAATTGATGGCGTCGACCTATTTAACGATTGAGATTTGGATCACTATCTCTCTGATGTATTTGGTACTGACGCTGTCCTGTTCGATTGCCGTTGGTAAACTTGAAACCTATATGGCACGGAGTCGCGTCTAACCCGGACCCGCCTTAGATGGAAAACCAAGAAGAATTTATTGATCACGAAAGCACTCCAGAATCACCTTCCGGAGGTGCGGGGTAGGCCCCCAATAAGCTTCCGGCGCTGAGTTTTTATGAAAAACTATTTGTCGGGTCAGGCGCAAACGCGAAATGAGCAAAATTTGGTCTTTTCTAAATACGTTCAATTCGTACCGGGATGCCCTTTAACAAGGGGAAACCACTGATAGGATCGTTGATATTGTCAGGGGTAACACTATTTACCCGCCACTCCTCCCATCCATGGTAAATTTCAATAACCCCCCGGCGAAGTTCAGATTTTCTGACGATTTTGGCCGGAATTTCAAGCGAACCGATTTCCGAGACGATCCGCACGACATCGTTGTCTTTAATTCCCAAATCGGCGGCATCATCCGGCCGAATTTCTACTTCCGCTTTGGGATGAACGGTTCGAAAGCGCGCAATGTTCTGGTGTCTTGAATGGTAGAAAAGGGATTTTCTTGCGCCTGTAGTGAGCGTAAAAGGAAAATCCTTGCTTTTCTGACGTATGTGATATGGCGGGATGTATTCGGGAATTTCGGATAATCCGAATTTTTTCAGATATGCAGAGGCAAATTCTATTTTTCCGGATGGTGTCGGTAATGGACGGGTTTTATATTTTTTGTATTGTATAGGTTTGTATACAAGTCCTTCAGGGTGGTCGTGTAAATCTTCCAGGCGTATGCCTGATGGTTCCAGTATCCATTGCATGACGTCTTCTTCATTTTCCCATGGAAAATACGTATCGCCAAAGCCCAGCCGATGGGCTAGATCGTGCCACAGCAGGTAGTCATTCTTAACACCTTCAATTTCTGCCACTTTTTGAGTGAGGTTTACCATTTGATGTTTTGGAAAAAAATGAAGTTCCGATCTTTCCAAGAAACTAGCAGCCGGAAGAACATAGTGGGCCAACTTGGCCGTCGGTGTCAGAAAGAAATCATTTACCACTAAAAGATCAAGATTTGAAAACGCTTTCTCCACCTTGTGGGTATTCGGGTTGGTCACTGCCGGATTTGCACCAGTGACAATAAGGCCTTTCAACGGATATTCGCCCTTGCCCAGCATGTAATCCATGGCACTCATGGAATGGCACTCTTTTCTGAGATCATAAAGGGCGGCAAATTTGTCTGCCCCGATCGGCTTTTGATTTAAGAGGGAAACCTCGTCATAGATGGTTAGCTTCCGTCGCTCCATCTCCTCAGGCCAGAAAAGGCCACAACCTATGTCTAAGGCCCCGCACAAGCAGCTTAAGGACGCCAGTGTCCGAACATTGTTGACACCGTTTTCATAGTGTTCCAGACCGGTGCCGGCAAATATGCTCATTCGTGGGCTATATTTTATAATCATTTCGGCAATATCAACTACGACCTCGCTGAAGATACCGCTTTGTTCTTCCACATATTGGGGAGTAAACCGCTTGGCGTAACGGGCGATTTGTTCAAACCCGATCGAATAGCGTTCAACCAGCTCCGAATCATAGTTTTTAGTCTCGATCAAATGGCGAATCAATCCCCAGCCAAGGGCTCCGTCGGTCCCCGGGTAGGGTTGCGCGTAAATATCGGCATAGCAGGCAATGGGGTTCAGTCTCGGATCAATGACGACAAGTTTGGCTCCGCTCTGGCGAGCATCTGCAAACTCTCTCATAAATGGTGGGTGGCACATGGGAGGATTGGTTCCGAACAGCAAAATCAGATCCGCAGTTGAAAACTCCGGAAATGCGTTCCAGAATCCCGTGACCAGACTATGACCGAGGTAGCGGCCATTGTAACAAGCAGAATCGTTTGAAAAATAGTTGGGTGATCCCAAAGCGTGTACAAATCGCCGTGCATATTCCTCTTGTTGGAGAAATCCGACGCCTTCACCCTTCCAGACGCCGATGGATCTGGCTCCGTGGCTTTGTCTGAGCAGATCTATCTTTTCAGCGATCTCATCAAAGGCCTGCCGTCGACTGATTTCAGTAAATGTGCCATCCGGTTGCTTTTTCAGCGGTTTATGGATTCGGTTGATATGGTAAAACTGATCGATGGCAGCGCTACCCCGAGGGCACATTTTGCCCTGATTGATCGGATGCCCTTCAAATGGGGTGATATCCGCCATGACCCCATTTTTTAAATGAACGTCGATAGCACAACGCGTGTCACACATGCGACATAAGGTGTGAATAACACCGTTTTGTTTAATTGTTTTAATGTCCATTTTTACTTTTTTCCCGGTTGGGAAACGCTTTGGGAATCAGTTTTTTATCCGTATGTTGTCGTTTTATCGCCGCCAGGTCGTTAATATCGCCAAAATGTAGTGCACCGGACATGCAGTTTTTCACGCATTGCGGATCACCGTTGCACAGATTACATTTTGCAGCCACCTGTCGTTTGTTTTCGAAATGAATATTTCCAAATGGACACGCCGCGACACACATTTTGCAGCCAACACAGGCAGCTTCATCTACGACAACTGCATTCGTCTTTGGGTCGCGGACAAGCCCCTTGGTCGGACAAACCTCCAGGCAAAGAGCTGTTTCACACTGAAGGCACGTCATCGTAAATATGGAACGTTTTGCCAAATCTACCTGAACCCAAATATTTGAATCCTCACGCTTGAAGCCGCCGGCCTCCTGAAACGAGCAGACCCGTTCGCAGTTTCGACAAGCCAGGCACCGATCGAGCTCCACAAAAATTACCATCATTCTATGTTACCCCTCATTCGATAAGCTGGTCCGGCAGGACAGCAGCCTGCTTGAGACATTATCCACCACGCCCTTAATCTTTTGTTATGTAATACACATTTAATCGTTAGGAATAGTTATTTCGATACCAAAAAAGGGCTGGTCAGGATTTTCCGTATATCATGACCGATTGCGGATTTACTATCTTACATAAGTCTTATAGTTTATAGTGAAGCTTGACAAAAATAAAGCCAATATTTAATGTGGAAGCGTTTTTCTATAAACAAACAAAACCCAATAGGGGGGATTTTATGTCATTAGAAGCCTTAGGCAAACTTGTTGAAGAGGGTAAGGCAGAGGAGAGTGAAGCCTTAGCTGGCAAGCTATTAGAGGAAGGAGCTGATCCTCTGCAGATGATTGAAGCCCTCACCAAGACCATGGACCGGGTAGGAGATCTCTTCTCAAAATTGGAAATTTTTTTACCGGAAATTATGATGGCTGGCGACGCCTTGGCAGTGGTGGTGAAAGTTTTGGGTCCATACCTGGAAGCCGCCGGCGGGCGAGAACTCAAAGGTAAGGTCGTTTTAGGTGTCGTCAAAGGGGATCTGCACGAAATCGGGAAAAATATCGTTAAATTGATACTAGAGACCAGTGGATTTGAAGTCAAAGACCTCGGCTATGACGTGGATCCTCTGGACTTCATTAAGGAGGCTGAAGCGATGGGAGCGGATTTTATCGGGGTATCTTCGCTGATGACTACCACGATGCCTGGCCAGAAGGAGATTATCGAATTATTAAAGGAAAAAGGATTACGTAACAAGTACCGGGTAGTGGTCGGCGGTGCACCCACGTCGCAATTGTGGGCGGAACAAATTGGTGCGGATCTTTACTGCAGAGATGCCAAGTCCGCTCCGTACCTCATGACAGACCTTATGGAAAACTAGCCTCATGAGTCACAAACACACCCAATCCTGCAAACTGGAATTTTTTTCCTTTATTTCGCCCTATTGTAATTATTTCATTCTTTCGGTTCAGGTCTGACCGGATTAGGAGGTACGCAAATGACCACAGCATATCGCCTCTGGGAAATGATAGAACGTTCCAAAACCGGCCCACATATAGAGGAAGATGACTTCTTGCCCAGGCTTTTTACACCGACACTTAAAAAACTGATTCAAAAATATGAGATTCGATATAATCCCGAAACTCCTGTACCCGTAAATGACGGCATGGCTGACAGGATCTGGCAAGCAGCCTGGGAGTTGTTTCGGGAGGTGGGAATTTATAATACCGACACCCACCGGATGATCAAGGTTTCCGACGAGGAAATCAAGGAAGCGCTCTATATAGGAAAGAGCGAATATTGGGTGGGATCCGGAAAAGATGCCATTCTTTGGAAATACCGTTCTATTGAGGACACGGAGCCGCCGTTTTGTATTTTGAGCCCCGATATAACTTGCAATGAAGAATATCACCAGTCCATGTGTATGGCCTATCTGAAAGAACCATTGCTGGACGGACTCTGTGGGCCGATACTTGAGGAGACTTTCGGTCATTTAATTCAATCTTCCGGGCCAACGGAAATCAGCGGCTGCATTCAGCATATTTACAACCAGCGAATGGCGGCCAAGTTGGTCGGACGGCCGGGAGTCTTCATGGTTGCGGTGGGAACCGCTGAACATGACAGCGGACAGATTGCCGTATCTGACGACAATTGGGGAGTTCGAACCACCGACGCCCGGCTTGTCGGATCGTTGACCGAGTTTAAGACGGCCGATACGTTACTCAACCGCGTAATTCATTATGCTCAGTATGGTTGCTATACGGGCCATCTGACCGGCGCTATTTATGGTGGGTGGTGCGGAGGACCGGAAGGCACTGCGGTAACGACCGTCGCTTACACACTCGTTGGTCGTGTTATTCACGGCGCCATGTTCAGTCAGCATTTCCCATTTCATCTTCACTGGGGTTCCAACACTACCCGGGAACTTCTTTGGGCTATATCCATAGCGGGGCAAGCCATGTCCCGCAACTGCAAGCTTCTCTACACCTCCAACGGGTTTGCCAACGCCGGCCCCATGACGGAGATGCTTTTCCGAGAGACAGCATGCCACGCTTTAGTCAGCACCGTATCTGGATGGGATCTGTGGGAAATGGCCTCGGCCCGAAACAAGTACCGCAATCGGGCGACACCCCTGGAAGCAAGGCTGGGAGCCGAAGTCGGTCACGCGGTGGCTCGCCAAAAAATGACCCGGGAGCAGGCCAACGAATTAGCTTTGAAACTATTGGCCTTATATGAGGATCAAGCTGCTGATGCGCCTATGGGCAGCGAGTATCAAGAGTGCTACAATGTCTCTAAAGCCGCCCCAACCCAGGAGCATTACGACATGTACCGCAAGGTTAAGGATGAACTGGCGCAGTTGGGCATCGATTTTCCCTACTGAACTGCTGAATCTAGACGGGAGATAAAATGGTAATGGATCCTGATTTCACGGCACAGTGTATCCCGACCTATAGAGTGCTGAACGAAGAGCAAATAACCCATATCCATCAGGCGACGTTGGAGCTTTTGGAGACCGTCGGCGTGCAGATCATGCATCCCGAGGCCGTCGACATGCTAGCTGATGCAGGTTGCCGCGTAAAGAAGGACAATATTGTTCAAATTCCCAACTGGCTGGTTGAAGAATGTATCCACAGCGCCCCCTCATGTATTACTATTTACAATCGCTTGGGTCAGGAAGCCATGCGCCTGCAGGGAAACCATACCTACTTTGGCATGGGAACCGATCTCATTAAGACCTGGGATCTCAGAAACGGGGAGTTAAGAGAGTCCCGGCTGCAGGACGTGCAAGATAGTGCTAGAATTGCCGATTATCTCGATGAAATCGATTTTATTGCATCCTTTGCCCTGCCTTTGGATTCTCCGACAAACCTCATGTATATTGATTCTTTCAAAGCTGAATTGGAGCACTCGGTCAAACCGATATTTTTTACTGCCGCCGGCCTTGAAGATCTCAAGGTGATCCATGACATGGCCGGGGAGGTTATGGGTGGTCAGCACCTGCTGCGCGAAAAGCCAATTCATATCCACTACGCTGAGCCTTTATCACCACTGGCACATACTTACGGTGCTCTCAACAAGCTCTTTTTTTGTGCCGACAATGGCATACCAGTAAACTATACGCCGGGTATGATGTCCGGGGCGAGCGCTCCGGTAACCTTAGCTGGTGCCATTACCACAGGAAATGCCGAGGCCCTTAGTGGCGTTGTTATTCATCAATTGCGGGTTAAAGGTGCGCCGATCATATCGGGTTTCGGTATGTCCACCTTTGATATGCAAACCTCCGCATGCGTTTACGGCTGCCCGGAATACCGTTTGGCGATTTCAGCCTGTGCGGATCTTTATCACTATTATAGAATTCCCATGTGGGGAACGGCAGGGGTCAGCGATGCTCACTTCCCGGACCAGCAGGCCGCTATGGAATGGGCCATATCACTTCTTAACGCCGGCTTGGATGGAGCCAATTTGATACATGATGTCGGGTACTTAGGGCAAGGATTGGTCGGTCATCCGGCGGCACTCGTTATGTGTGCGGAAATTATCAGCTATGTCAAGCGCGTTATTCGGGGCTTTGCTATCGATGCCGAACATATTGGCATGAACGTCATTCGTCAAGTGGGGCCACGGGGCGATTTTATTGGTACCGATCAAACGATGACATTTTTCAAGCAGGAACACTGGCGACCGAAATTGTGCAACCGCGACCCCCTCCCATCGTGGTCAGCCAAGGGCAGCAAAACGTGGGGCGAGATGGCAATCGAAAAGGCCGTCGAGATTCTGGAAAACCATCAGCCACTGCCACTACCTAAAGATATTTTAGGTAACCTGGAAGAGTTCCGTGCAAAGGCTGAAGCGGATTTAGAAGATAAGCACTTTAACGCCTAACGCCCAACTACCGGTACAAAAAAGGCGATATTTTCAACATGGAAACGCAAAACTCTTGACATCACCCTACCCAATATTACCTTATTATATGAAAGCTTTAACTCTGAATGATCTTTCGCAATTAAATGTTCTGTTTATCATTTTCGAAATATTGATAATCAGATATGTTACGCTTATTGCCCTGACGATGGTCTGTATAGATGAGCGATCATA